>Ga0210051_1000077_pt1 | contig 67662 bp, 61 predicted proteins | sample CryGey092014_all_FD_185464 | JGI IMG/M metagenome (GOLD analysis project Ga0210051, IMG submission 185464) | Groundwater microbial communities from aquifer - Crystal Geyser CG23_combo_of_CG06-09_8/20/14_all (SPAdes) (version 2) | ecosystem: Environmental > Aquatic > Deep subsurface > Groundwater...
GGCTTCAACTACTCCATCATCAGTAAAAAAATAAGTCTTTAAATCTCTCACTTCCAGAATCGAATCATTTTTTTCCATTTTTCACCTACCTGTAAAGCTTCGGGTCCATTGCATCGCGAAGTCCATCGCCAAGAAAGTTAAAACAAAGTACCGTTAAAAATATCATTATACCTGGCCACATGACTAAACGAGGTGCAATGAAAATGTCCTGCTGAGCATTAGTGAGCATGTTGCCCCATGTAGGCGTAGAAGATGGCACGCCTAACCCGAGGAAACTTAAGCCGGCTTCAGATAAAATAGCGCCTCCGACAGTTAACGTAACAGAAACTAAGATGGGGGCCATTGAATTTGGCAAAAGATGCCTGAAAATAATCCTTGCATTACTTACCCCTATAGCCTTAGCAGCTTCAGTGTATTCGGTTTCCTTCAAAGATAGATACATTCCTCTGACTATCCTTGCATCCATCATCCATCCTAAAAAGGAAAAAACCAGAATGATATTAAGAACTCCCTGCCCCATTAGCTTTGCAAGAGCCATATAAATTGGGAAAGCAGGAACAGACAGAAAAGCATCTGTAATTCTCATCAAAATGTTATCGAGTATTCCTCCATAATATCCAGCATATGCCCCAATTATAACTCCAAATATAACAGGAAGGAAGGCGGCTGAAAAACCAACAATCAAAGAAATTCTCCCTCCATACATCAATCTTGTGAAAAAATCGTGACCTAAATTATCAGTACCAAACAAATGTTGAGAATTCGGAGGACCATATAAGTAAGAAAAATCACTATAAGTAGACTCATACTTGAAAAACAAAGGAAGAACAAAACAAAAAATCACAATAGAAACAATAGCTACTAATCCAATAATTGCTAATTTATGCTTTAAAAATCTTTTAATAACCATTGAAAAATAAGTTTCTGGTTTTGATTCTGCGAGTTGAACTTCAGTTTCAAATGCACCCATAAGCCCTCCTTAACTGTACTTTATTCGTGGATCTACTATAGCATAAAGTAAATCTGCTGCAAAATTACAAATTACAACAAGGATAGCAAGCACCATTAAAGTACTCATAGCCAGAAATGTATCGGAGTTTAATATTGCAGTGTAAAGTAACCTTCCAATACCAAACATCGAAAAAACCGTCTCAGTTAGAACAGCACCCCCAAATAGTCCCGGAATGGAAAGCATAAGAAGAGTTATGACCGGGATTAAAGCATTTCTTAATGCATGCTTGTATATTACTGTTCTTTCGGGCAAGCCCTTAGCACGCGCCGTCCTGACATAATCCATCCTGAGAACCTCTAACAAGGACGATCTTGTATATCGCGTCCAGGATGCCATTCCCTGCAAACCTAAAACTATTGCAGGCATAATAAGATATTTAAGATGGTCTAAAAACCTCGTAAAAATATTGGCTGTGTCCATTCCCTGTGTAGAATACCCGCCAATAGGCAACCAATTAAGTTTAACACCAAACAAAAGCATTAGCATTAGCCCGAACCAGAAAACAGGCATTGCCATTCCAAAAAAGGCGAGACCAGTAGCAGCGTAATCAAGAAAAGAATATTGTTTCAGTGCTGAATATACACCAACTGGTATAGCTACAGCTACTGAGATTAAAAATGAAAGACCCATCAGTGATAAAGTAATAGACATTCTTGTTCTAATGAGGAATAGGACAGAGTCGTGATATTCTCTTGAATATCCCCACTGCCCCGTGACAAAGGCCTTTAGCCAATAAAAATATCTCACTAGCAAAGGCTTATCCATGCCATAAATCCTTTCTAATTTTTGAATTATCTCGGGAGTAATCCTTGGATTACCAGCAACAAGTGATCTTAGACTTGAACCTGTCAGGGAAAGCGTCATAAAGATAAAAAAGGAAATTATTAACAAAAGCGGCATTAATTGCAACAATCTTCTAATTATATAATTTCGCACTTTATCCTCCGTTACAAAAAGAATTCAAAAATGCCAGCAGGCTACAAGCCTGCTGGCAAACAACACAATTTTTCTCAGTCCTTACTATTTATTGTTTATAGGTAAACGGAAAATCGCTTGTCCAGGTCTTGTAAGGGAATGGTCTGTATGACATTACGTTGGTACCTACATAAGTATGGTCTACCCAAACAAGTAAGAAAATAGCAGGAAGCTGGTCAGTCCAAATTTTCATTGCTTCTTTCAAATTAGGGAGTAACACAGACATTTTTACAGTCCTGTTTGCAGCTTCAATTGCCTTATCATAATCAGGATTGTTCCATCTACTGTAGTTGCCCGTATTATAATCGTTTTCTTCTGTAGGAATCTCACTTGAGTCGTAAATTTGGGTTGCTCCTGACGTTAGATCAAATGGTGAGCCACCTCCCCAGGCAAAAACAGTAGCCTGGAAGTTACCCATTGGAACCGTTTCCGTCATTGCAACACCCCAGGAGATTGATTTAGTTTTAAGGGATACACCTATTTGTTTCCACTGTTTTGTCAACACTTCTGCAGTTGCTGCTCTTGCTGGCTTTTCTGGAGAAATTGTAAACGTAATTTCAAGCTTTTCTCCATCCTTGTATCTATAGCCGCCCGCTCCTAATTTCCATCCAGCTTCCTCCAACAATGTATTTGCTTTAGAAGGATTATATGGGTACATTGTCACTATTGAACGATCCCAAATTGCCAGGTTATCAAACCAATCATAACTAGGCCCAAAAGTTCCAAGATAAACAACTTTACTAATTTCATCTCTGTCTGTAGCATAAGCCAAAGCTTTTCTTACTCTTACATCAGACAAAATCGGGTCCTCTGTATTCAAGGTTATCTGTTCACGATATGTTGAAGGTACAAATATGACATCTACACTACCCTTCATGTTTTCTTTTATCATGTTAGCCTGTTGGGCTGAAGAACCAGTATTGACGGCAATATCTACTTTTTTGGCAAGCAAATTAGCCATAATCGTATTAGTATTCGGAATCACATACTGGACAATTTTCTTCGCTACAGGTTCTCCGTAGTACCAATTTGTGTTGGGTTCAAACTCAAGTCTTTCACCTTTTATCCATTTTGTAAGCTTATAGGGCCCGCTTCCGACTGGATTATCCCAATAAGGATCATTCGCCAGTTCCCCTGGAGATTTTTCAAACCTTTCACGAAGAATATGTTCGGGATACATCAAGGACATAACATAATATGGTTCTAAATCCGCTTCTTTAAAGTAATAAACAACAGTGTAATCATCAGGTGTTTCTACTTTTTCTACTTTTAAATCCATAACGTTATAGGTAATAGGAACATCAGGATGAGTCCTTACTTCCCATCCAAATTTTGCATCCTTTGAGGTAATTGGCTGACCATCAGCCCACTTAAGACCTTTCCTGAGCCTGAAGGTAACTATCATTGTTTCTTTTCCATCTACTTCTTTAACTACCCAAAGACCATTTTCCTGCGAGGGGATTTCCCTAATCATACTTGGATACAAAACTGGAGGGCTTTCATCCAATCCAATCGCACCATCAAAAATAAGTGCAGTAGAATCAACACCTACTGCAAAATTTGTAAATTCTTGACCTGCAAGGTCGCCTGGTTCCTGAGATTCGGCAAAAGACAACACCGGCGTATCTTTTGGAGGAACAATCACCATATATATACTATTTGCACATTCAGCACGAGTAGCACTAATAAGCGGTGCTATCAATCTTCCTTTCCTATAGTTCATCATTTGAACTTTTGGGCTATAAGCTATGGTTACAGCGCCATATGCCCATGTTGCAACTTTTTGTTCATCATTAGCCATTGCCATAGGCTGTTCTAGAGTTTTGTTCAAGTTCAAAGCCTGACTCTCTTTCCCGACAACTCTTACCCCGAGAACAGCAAGCTCCTGTCTTGTAATATTCTTATCCGGGCCAAAAGTACCATCCGGATAACCTTTAATATAACCTGCTTTTGCTGCCGCTTCTACAAAACCATAAGACCAGCGGCTTGAGTTTACGTCCTTAAATGTACCCTTTGATGGTTTGTATTCCTTAATGCCTTTTGCAACGCAAACCATCTTTGCAAATTGCTCCCTTGTTACGGGGATTTCGGGTTTGAATGTCCCATCTGGAAAACCTGCAATAACACCCTTGACCACAAGGTAATCAATCTGATCTTTTGCCCAATAACCTGCAGGAACATCGCCAAAGCCTGCAGCATTAACTGAAGCAGGTCTCACGGCAAATAAACCTAACAACATTGATAAAGCAATCACTACAACTAAAATCTTTTTCATCTTTAAACCTCCTTGTTTTAAAGTTTTTATTTTTCTTTTCAGTTTTTTACTTCGCTTTCACCTCCCTATTGAAATACAAAAATATTCGGATAATGGAAATAAAACACATCTCCATAATCACTATTATATAAGAGTGTTTTATTTTTCAAATTATCAACATTATATCCTTGATAAACGATTGTATCGTTTACCTTAGATTTGTTTAAATCTACGGGCGCTCCGAAAGGAAAAGTTAGACCAAAAAGAATAAATATTGAAGATACAAGCCCAATTACAAATTTCATTCTAAATTTATTATTTTCTACTTCATGTCTTAAAGGAAGATATTTTACAATTTCTTTTCTCAAGTTTTCCTTATATTCATTACATGGCCCTGAATCACTTTTTAAAAACAGTGCAATATCCATAATTGAAATAAGTTCATCATTCCCTTTGAAATCTTTTAAGTCTGGCCTGATTTCATTAAATATTTCGTCCAGAAAATTTTGAATTATAACTTCTTTACTTTTCATCCAACTTCTCCTTTAATCTGTTCCTCAAAGCATTTAATGCCCTGAACTGAAGCACCTTTACATTATCCTCAGTTTTACCAAGGATCATTGCAATTTCTTTTAAGCTTCTCCTTCCAAAAAACCTTAAATTTATAATTTCTTTATATTGTGCGGGAATTTCATCAAGAGCGTTGTTAATAAAATCTCTTATTTCTGAAACCTCCATTGTAACATACGGATCGTTCAATATAGGGAAAAATTTATTCTCCCATTCTTCTTCAAAAGGAAGAGTTTCTTTCCCAATATTTCTTCTGAACCAATCTCTGATAACATTTCTTTCAATTTTATAGATCCACACATCCAATCCCCCGTATTCCCTGACTTCAAAATGAGGTAATCCTTTTAAGACTTTAATAAACGTTTCAGAAGTCAAATCTTCCACTACCTCTCTGCTTTTAACCCTTTTATACGCATATTTATACACTTTGGGGAAATACTCTTCATAAAATTCATCGAAAGCTACCTCATCTCCGTTCAAAATTTCTGATAAAATTTTTTTCTCTCTATCTTTATTCATATAAACGTAATTTTTTAGAAAAGGTTACACTAAAATCCACCGATGATTTCATTTTCAGCTAAAAAATGACCATTTTCAACAACTAACAAAGAACCATAATTGTTTACTTCGGCTGCTGAGTGGCTTTTATCTATGGGGATAAATTTTGTTTCAAAAAAACTAATTCTATTACCATTAACAATTAAAATACCATTTTTGCCATTTTTTTTAACAATATTTTTATTGTCAACGATTATCCCCTTCAAAGCGTTTATTATAACACGAAATTCGCTCTTACCCAAAAAATAATTTATATAATCTTTAAGGAGAACAAATGTGTAGTCTCCATCGATCCTAACAACAGTTCCAATTGTTTCTGAAATTCCATCGCTTAAAAGGAAAGTTAAATATTTTTTAGAGTCACCGACTTTAATGCCCTTTAAACAAACATAAAAATTATTGTCAGTAATTACTGACCCAATGATTCCATTTGATTCAACATAAGAGCGGTCTTTAACAAGGTTCGGCTCATTGTTTGGATCAAGCAAAACATCATCAATTTTATTTTCGTATTTGCTAAGCGAGTAATTTAAGAAAATACCAGAGGCAGGAGAATCAATTAAATTCTGGCTTTCTCCGTTCATTAAAATACCTACAATTGCTCCCTTCTCAACAAAACTACCTGGTTGAACTTTGAACGCTATTCTTCCGGCAGCGCGAGAATATACTGGTACTCCTGCAAAAATAGAAAAACCTTTTGCATCTTCTTCAACAGATATCTTTGAAATATTTTCAGATTTAATACTTAAAGTGTTTGATTTTATAAAACCGACTGAGTGTTTTCCAAAAGTTATAAAAAAAAACACGGAACAGAAAGCAAGAAAAAAACTTACCAATTTTTTAAGCAAAACCCCACCTACTTATTTCTTTTTCTTATATAAGCAGGAATTTCAAAATCAGAAGTGTCAAAAGCTTCTTCTATATTCAATGATTTTTCACGTCTTTTAATCTCTGGCTTCCTGCTAAAACCTGCAGCAATAACAGATATATGTATTTCGTCTTCTAAATTTTCATCTATTGCGGTTCCAAAAATAATATTAGCATCAGGCGAAACAGAATCACTTATAACCATTGTTGCTTCGTTTATTTCTGCAAGAGTAAGGTCAGTCCCACCGGTTATGTTGTATAACAATCTGGCTGCTCCTTCAATAGAAAATTCAAGCAACGGGCTTGATACTGCCTTTCTTGCTGCATCAGCTGCTCTATTTTCTCCTTTACCTGTGCCTATACCCAACCAGGCAGATCCTGCTCCCTTCAGGGTAGTTTTAACATCAGCAAAATCAACATTTATGAGACCGGGCACAGTTATAAGATCTGAAATACTCTTAACCGCGTAAAGCAAAATATTATCTGCTATCTTAAAAGCATCATTTATAGGAGTTTTTTTGTCCACAATTTTCAATAACCTATCGTTCGAAATTGCAATTACAGTGTCGACATTCGGCCCCACTTCCTTTATACCATCTTCAGCAACCTTCATCCTTGTTCTTCCTTCAAAACTAAAGGGTTTTGTCAAAACTGCAATGGTTAAAATATCGAATTCTTTGGCTATGCTTGCAATAAGAGGTGATGCGCCAGTCCCCGTTCCTCCTCCCATACCTGCAGTGATAAATATAAGATCAGCCCCTTCAATTACCCTTCTTAATTCATCCTTGCTTTCTTCAGCAGATTTCTTTCCTATCTCAGGAAATGAGCCGGCGCCTAATCCTCCAGTGGTTTTAGGGCCTATTTGCACCTTCCTGTCTGCTTTATTCAAAGAAAGGACTTGAACATCGGTGTTAATGGATATAAATTCAACTCCATGGATACCTTCGTCAATCATCCTATTGACTGCATTCCCACCTCCACCGCCAACCCCTATTACTTTAATTCTTGCCTGTGAGCCCTTCCAAGGATCTATCATTATAATAATTTCGCCTCCTATTCAAATATATCTTTAAGCCATGAGAGACTTTTCCAGAGGTCTGATCTTTTTCTCACAACCTTCTCGTTTTCCATGGCATATCTTATAAGGCCTACCGAAGCCGAATATTCAGGAGAGCTTAAAATATCTGAAAGAGCAAAATCGCTTTTCGGGAAACCTACACGAGAGGGAATTTCAAGTATTTCAGATGCTCTTTCTGCAAAACCTTTGAGTAAAGCGCATCCTCCAGTAATCACAATACCTGCTGGAATTGAGCTCCAAAAGCCAGATTTCATAAGCTCTAGTCTTATCCCTTCGAGTATCTCATCCACTCTTGAAGTCACAATTTCTCCAATCTCTGTATAAGGTACAGAAAACTTTTCATTAGTGCTTACTTTTTCTATTTCTACCTCTCCCGAAGGAATATCTCCCTTCTTTGTAATTACAAAACCATATTGTTTCTTCACTTTTTCTGCTTCCTCAAGAGAAATTCTCAATGCAAAAGCTATATCTTTTGTTATGTATTCACCGCCAATCGGTAGTACCGTAGTATGTGCAATATTCCCATTAACATATAATATGAGATCTCCTGTTCCTGCACCGATATCAAGAAGAGCAATCCCTAAATCTTTTTCCTGATCTCCAAGTATTGAATAAGACGATGCCAATGATTGGAGAACAAATGAACCAAGTTCAAGTTCAGCCATTGAAATACATTTTCCAATATTGTACAAAGCAGTAGATGAGCTTGTAACAATATGAACTTCTTCTTCAAGTTTAATACCCGACATACCAATTGGATTTCGTATTCCGCCTTGACCATCAATTATAAACTGCCTTGGCAAAATATGAATAATTTTCTGGTTCGGTTGCAACAAAAGGACTTTCGCAGATTCTTCAACTCTTTTTATATCATCGGCGCCAATTTCTCTTCCATCTTTTGAGATTACTATTACTCCACGGTTGTTAACAGAAAAAATATGAGCGCCACTAACGGTAACGTAAACAGTTGAAGCTTTTTTACCAGACATTGCCTCGGCTTGTTTTTTTGCCTGGACAATAGCGTCACTTGCTTTGTTCAAATCAACAACGAAACCTTTATTTATACTCTTAGAGGGAACAATTCCAACTCCAATGATAGAAGCATTTCCATCTGCTTCTTCGGCAATTAAGTATTTCACACTGCTACTTCCTAAATCAAGTCCTGCAATTATTCTTTCGCTCACCTTTCTCTCCAAATAATTATTGCTTGATTATTATATCTTAAATCAATGGATTGAATTTCTTCAATTTTCTTAGAAAACGCTTGCAAAACTTTCAAATATTCCTCTAAATTCCCCTCAAGATTATCATTACTCATTATAATAAGAATATCTTTTTTATCAAAAAATGCAATATTTTTTTCGTAAATTTCCAAACTCTTAACTTGATTTAAATAATTATAGTTCATAAGAATCAAAAAAAAATTGCTAAAATTATCAGTCCATTTCTCTTTTTCAAAATTAGCAGTAATTAAAGGCCCATCATTTAATGTTTTATTAATTATGTATCCATTTTTGGTTATCCCGAGAATACTATCCGCAAATTTTATGTTATAAATAACATTCTCTTCATAGCTGACATCCACTTGTAGGAGTTTTCTATGAAGAACAACTGGTATTTTAGTAAAGTAAGTAAAATAAAAACCATCAAAACCTTTAAAAATATCTTGAGCCTTCAAGGGCACATTACTATCTATATTTATAAATTTTTGTGGAAGAAAAGGGGAGAATGCAAAAAAAATAATAATTAATAAAATTAAAATTATTAAAAATCTCTTCATTTTCTCCTTTTAAGAGCTTCCTCCACAATAAATTCTGTTAAATCATCAAAACTCATCCCATAAGCCCTGGCAGCATCAGGTATAAGACTTGTTTCGGTCATTCCAGGTATGGTATTTACTTCTAAAACATAAGGCATTTCATCTCTAACTATGAAATCAATCCTTGCAAAATCACGCAAAGAAAAAGAAGTATAAACTTTATAGGCAAGCTTAGATGCTAAATCACTTACCTCTTCAGGTATATTTGCTGGAATGATATGTGTGGACATTCCAGGAGTATATTTTGAGAAATAATCGTAAAAATTGTGTGCTGGAATTATCTCAATTATGGGCAGAACAACAACATTATTAGAGTTGCCTATTATAGAAACAGTAATTTCTTTGCCTTGAATAAATTCTTCGATAATAACTCCATGAGAAAACGAGAACGCAGTCTGCAACCCTTCTTTAAACTGTTCTTCATTTTGGATTATGCTTATGCCAATAGCAGAACCTTGATCAACTGGTTTAATTACCATTTTCTCAGAGTGAATAACCGATTTTGCATATTCATATGAAGTATTTAAATCTTCTGTATATAAAAAGCTGGCTGTTGGTATGTTAAATTCTCTGAAAAGATATTTTGAAAAGAGTTTGTTCATGCTTATTGCACTCTGAAGAACAGAAGAACCAGTGTAAGGAACGCCCAATATTTCAAGAGCCCCCTGGATTGAGCCATCTTCACCAAAAGTTCCATGGAGAGCTATAAAAGCTACATCTGGTTTAAACTCTTCAATGACCTGTTCAATTTTCCCCTGAAAGTCAAACTCTTTTACCTGAAAATTACGCCTTTTTAAAGCTTCGGCAATGGCTTTACCACTTTTTAAAGAAATATCCCTCTCTTTTGATAATCCCCCATAAATAACAAGGACTTTTCCCTTCATTTTTTCTTTTCCATTAGCCTGATATCTCTAAAATTACCAGCAAGTTTTATCTCAAGTTCAAGTATCAGGTCTTTAACTTTATAAACCCTCGCCTGTGCATCTCTTATCAAAGACACAATATCATGGGCAGTTGCATTACCAAGGTTAATTATAAAGTTTGCATGTAATTCGGATATCTGTGCGTCCCCTATCCTTAAACCCTTACAGCCTGCTTCGTCAAGAACACGACCGGCATATGTAGTAGGTGGGTTTTTAAAAACACTTCCTGCGCACGGATAATTAATAGGCTGTTTTTCTCGCCTTATTATTATGCTTGTCTCTCTTTCTTTCTCGATTTCTTTAAAATCTTTACTTTCGAGTTCGAAAAGGGCATCAAGCAAAATTAAATTCTCATCTTGAATTCTGCTGTATCGATAATCGAACCTAAGTTCATCATGATTCAATTTAAAAATTGAGCCATTATAATCAACAACATTAACATATTTCACTCTCGTACTGAGAAACCGGGAGTTGCTACCCGCATTCATTGCTATTGAGCCACCGATTGCACCTGGAATACCCCATGCAAACTCCATTCCACAAAGATTTCTTCTCATTCCTTCCTCTAATAATTTCTGAAGAGAAACACCTGCCTGAACTAAAACATCGTTTCTATCAAAAATCATATTAGAAAAAGTATCGGAAATTTTTATAACGACGCCTTCAATTCCAGAGTCTGAAACAATAATATTTGTTCCATTTCCCACCACAAAAATAGGCATTTTATTATTCTTTGCCCACCTTAGTGTCGTCATCAAATCATCAGTGTCGTAAGGTTTAACAAAAATTTCAGCAGGACCTCCAATTTTAAAGGAAGTATGCCGTGACATAAGTTCATCAGGCAAAACTTCTCCACGGATGGATTTTGTTAAAACCTCAATAGATTTGTTAAATTTTTGATTTTTCAATGGCATCTAAAATTTCTCCTGATATTGTCCCTATATCTCCAGGACCAAGCAATACAAGCAAATCACCGCTTTTTAACTTACCTATTAAATACCCCGGAATGTCTTTTTTGTCTTTTATAAAAACAACTTCTTTTTTAGGATTTAATATTTTTACCCAATCATAGATTTTTTCTCCTGAAATACCCTCGATTGGCTCTTCAAATGCTCCGAAAATGTCTGTTAAAATTATGAAATCCGAAAGGTAAAAGGGCTCTGCAATTCTTTCTTTTAGCGCACTGACTCTCGTATATCTATGAGGTTGATATATCGAAACAATTCTTCTTTCAGGAAAATGTTTTTTTAATGCACTAAGTGTAGCAGTTACTTCTGTCGGGTGGTCAGCATGGTCATCAATAAGCAAAATCCCTTCTTTTTCCCACTTTTTCTCCATCCTTCTTTTTGGTAAATTGAATGTTGCTATTGAATTAATCCCATCTTTAATGCTTATCCCAGAAATATTAGAAGCAATTAGTGAGGCCATAGCATTAAGGACATTGTGTTCACCAAAAGCTCTTAAAAAAATATCTTTATAAGTATTATCGCGATATTTAAGATCAAACCTTATGCCATTTTCTAAAAACCTAAGATTATATCCAAACATGTCTGCTTTCCCGTCTTCAAGACTATAGTAAATTATATTGTTTTTAATATTCTTTGCAATAGAACAGGCATTTTCATCGTCCATGGAAACTATTTTATAAAGAGACTTTTGAGCTAAATTTAAAAAAGCCTTTTCAAGATTTTCGAAGTCCCAATTGTAATAATTAAGATGGTCTTTATCAATATTCGTAATTATAAGAATAAAAGGATTAAAATACAAAAATGTCCCATCACTTTCGTCAGATTCAATTACAAAAAATCGTGCATCTTTATAAAAATTCTTAAACTCTGTTTCTCCACCAATATATACATTTACTCTAAAACTTTTGTTAAATATATGCCCAACCATAGTTGTAGTAGTAGTTTTTCCATGGGTTCCAGAAACTACCACAGAACTAAAACCATTAGAAATCCTTGCAAGGGTTTCGCCTCTTCTCTCAATTTTTATGCCAAGATTTTTAGCCTTTATCAAATTTACATCATTTTCAACGAAAGCTGAGGAATAGACAACTAGTTTAAAAGTTCCATCAAGGTAATCGAAGCGTTTCCCTATATCGACCTTTATATTGTTACTTTTTAAGTCTTTTATAACGTCATTTTCTTCCAAATCTAACCCATAAACTTCATAACCAAAGTCCTTCATGAGCAAAGCAAGCCTGCTCATGCCTGAACCACCTATGCCTAATAAAAGCACTTTATCCATAAAACGACCCTTTTATGGTTTTGTATATAATTTGTTCACTTTTTAAAGGAAAAATATCAGAACAATTTTCTTTCATTTTTTTAAGTATATCAATACGAGAAAAATAGTAAATAAGTTTTTGATATAATAAATCTTCATTAAGCTTTGTCTCATCAATAACATCTACACAGCCCTTATTCTGGAGAAATAAAGCATTTTTAAATTGATGATTATCCCTTGCGTATGGATAAGGGATAACAATTGCTGGAACTTTACTTTTTACAAGTTCAGTTAAAGTCATTGCACCGCCTCTTGCAACGGCAAAATCTGAAACTGCATATGCTAAATCCATTCTCTCAAGGTAGGGGAAAACCCTTAAATTCTCGGTAAACTTTTCGCTTATTTTTGACACCTCACTAAAAAGTTTTGGTCCAGTTATGAAAATCACCTGCATATCAATTTTTGATATCAATTTTTCAATTATATCCGAAAAAATAGTATTTATTTTCCTTGCCCCACTACTACCACCAAAAATCAAAAGTGTTGGCTTTTCAACAAACTTAAAAAAATCTAAAGCGCAATTCTTGTCAACGTTGTCTATATTAAATCTTATTGGATTTCCAGAAAAAATACCCTTATTTTTGAAATATCCATAAATATCTGGAAATCCAATAAAAACTTTTTTGCTTCTCCATTTTAAAATCTGGTTTGCTCTTCCTGGAATAATATTTTGCTCATAAAGAAAATAAGGTACGCCCCGAAAGAGCGAGGAGACAATTACAGGAAAAGAAATATAGCTACCGCCTCCGACTACAACATCCGGTCTCTCCTTAGAGATTAGTGAAAGAGATTGTAAAAACCCCTTAAGGTTATCAAAAAAGAATTTAAAGAAATTATTGAATTGAAACATTGAAGATTTTATATTTATAACCTTGAAGCCATATTCCTTAAACTTAGTTTCTTCAAAACTTCCGGCCCTTCCAACAAAAATGACCTCATCCCCATTTGATCTAAAAACTTCACCTATCGAAATTGCAGGGTAAACATGGCCACCAGTTCCACCTGCTGCAATAATAATTTTCACCAAGCTACCTCTTTTCTAATAATGTTTATTAAAATACCTACCCCTATAAAATTCGCAAGCATATTATTACCGCCGAAGCTTACAAAAGAAAGAGGAATACCAGTAACAGGCATCAATCCAACATTAACAAGCATATTAAGAATAGCCCACAACAAAATATCAATCACTATACCAGCAGCAACAAGTCTTGAAAATGTAGATTGAGATCCTCTTGCAATTCTTAAACCAATATAAGAAATAATCAAGAAAATGGCTATTAAAACTGAGCAACCGATAAGGCCCGTTTCCTCTCCAATTATTGCAAAAATAAAATCAGAAGATCTTTCCGGAAGGTGCCCTGGGAACTTCAATACACTCCTCATAAAACCTACCCCGGCAATTCCTCCTCGTGCAAGTGCTCTAAAGGCTTGTAAGGATTGAAGTGCATCGCTTGTAGAATATAAATACGGATGAAAGAAAGCTCGAATTCTATTCATCCATTCGTTGTTTATGGTAAGAAACAAAGCTCCTCCTAACAAGGAAAATGATAAGAAAGATAAAAATTCAGATATTGATATACCTGCTAAAAACAAAAGAAACATTGAAGAACCAAAAGCTATTATTCCGCTGCCAAAGTCTGGCTCAAGGCTTATTAAAACGGTTAAAAAGATTATAATTCCAAATATTATAAGATACAATTTCTTTGAGGACTTATCATTAATGGGATAAGAAAAAATTCTCGCAATAAAAATAGTTAATATAATTGGTGCATATTGAGATGGCTGAAGTGCAAGTGGAATATTACCAAGATAAATCCATCTTCTGGATAGAGATCCGTCAACAATAATAAGAGAGAAAATGAGCAAAATTAGTAAAATTTTTGAGACTTTCATTAAATGCTTATGGTTAAAAAAAGAAAAGAAAATAAGTGCCACTGTTCCAACTCCTACATTAAAAAGCTGCTTAAAAAACAAGCTGAACGGAGCTGATTCATATTCAGCAGGGCCAATACTAAAGTTCATAAGAAGACCAAAAAGTACAAGGGAGTAGACAAGAGCAATAAGAAGAATTATAAATCGTCTTTTATCTCTGTTCATAGATTTTTAACTATTCCCTTAAACTGATCTCCTCTATCTTCAAAGTCTCTAAACATATCAAAACTTGCACATGCCGGAGAAAGGAGGATTATGTCTCCGGGTTGAGCTTCGAGCTTTGCCGTTTTAACCACATCCTCAAGTTTCCTAGAGAAAACAAAATTGGTAAACCCAGCATTAGTAGATGCCTCAGCTATTTCATTCGCAGTTTTTCCTATAAGAATTAATTTTCTTAGTTTATTAGGAAATAATTTTACGAGTTCACCAAAATCATTATTTTTACTGCTACCACCTGCTATGAGAACAATTTTTTCTTCAAATGCTTCAAGTGCTTTAATGGTAGAATCAGGAGTAGTTGATTTAGAGTCATTCACATAAAGTACACCGTTGATTTTTCTTACCGGTTCGAGCCTGTGAGGTAAACCTTCGAAACTCACAACTCCCTCTTCTATTTTCTCGTTCTCAAGATTCAATATCTTGCCAACTATAACTGCAACAAGAACATTTTGAACATTGTGAAGTCCTAAAAGTGGAATTTTGTTCTTGTCTATAATTTTCTCAACTTTGCTGTCAGAAAATAAAATTTCACCGCTTTTCAAAAAAGCCCCTTTTTCTAAAGAACTTAAAATGCTAAAATAAAATACCTTTGATATTACAGTTCTTGCAATTTTCCTAACGACAGAGTCATCAAAATTTAAAATTGCGAAGTCCGATTGCGTTTGGTTTTCAAAAACTCGCTTTTTATTAAACAAGTACTCTTCCACATTTGCATATCTATCAAGGTGGTCTTCAGTAAAATTTAAAAAAGCTGCAATGTGTGGATGAAAATACTTAATAGTTTCTAACTGAAAACAGCTTGTTTCAAGGACTGCATACTCAGGATTTGGATTTTCGACAAGCAGTTGCGAATAGGGAGTCCCCAAATTCCCTCCGGTTACTACATGAAAACCTGCATTTTTTAAGATATGGCCTACTAAAGCTGTTGTAGTGCTTTTTCCATTTGTCCCCGTTATTGCAATTATTTTTGTAGAAGGTGACTGACTGTAGGCAAACTCTGTTTCTCCAACAATATCTATACTCCGTGTTCTCATTTCCCTTACAATAGGTGAATTCAAAGTAACGCCAGGTGAAAGTATAGCACGTTCAAACCTATCAAGATTTTTAAAGGAGTGGCCACCAATTTCATAAGGTATATTATTTTTATCGAGTAATGGTAGCATTTCTATTACTTCTGGAGTTTTTGAATTTTCGGTCAGAAAAACTTCATTTCCATTCCTTTTAGCAAGTAGGGCCGCATAAACACCACTTTTTCTTCCACCCACAACAATAATCTTCACATTTCACCTCGTGAGATATAACGCTAAAATACAAAACAGCACAGTTACTATAAAAAATCTAAAATCAATCTGTGATTCACTCCAATTTGAAAGTTCAAAATGATGGTGAATTGGTGCCATTTTGAATACTCTCTTGCCTTTGCTTAACTTAAAATATCCTACCTGTATAAAAACAGAAAGAGACTCTAAAACAGGGATAATAGCAATTAAAGGTAGCAAAAGTTCGAATTTACCAAGAACGCTCATAGCAGCAATTGCGCCACCCAAAGCACTTGCTCCAGCATCACCCATAAATATAGAAGCCTTAGGGCTATTAAACCATAAAAATGCTATTACCGACGAAATCATAATGAATGAAAAATCCCTTGTGAGGCCATTGCTAAAAATAGCAATCGTTACAAGTACTGGTATAGAAATAATACCAAGCAGCCCGTCAACTCCATCGGTAAGGTTAAAAGCGTTAGGAGTAGCAACAAAAATTGCAAGAAAAAGTATTAAATAAAGTACATTACCTATTTGAAAAGAAATATTCCCAATGCTTAATTGTGAAGATAAAAAGCTTCTCACAAAAAAGTATAAAAATAAAGCAATACCTGTAATCAAAAGCATCTTCCACTTTATCGTTAAACCAGTAGAATGTTTCTTTGTTGCGGTCAATAAATCATCTACTAATCCAATCAGTCCATTTAAAGCAAGAGCAAGGTAAAGAAATAAAAACTCACGATCTCTGTAAAAAAGTAAAAGAAAAAGAGGTGCTATTAAAAAAACCAGACCACCCCCACGAGGCGTTCCTTCCTTAACTTTGTGGGAGCCTGGTCCTTCGTCTCTTTCAAACTGTACTATGCCTATGTTTCTTAAGTGAGGAATTAAAAATTTAACCAAGAATACTGATAAAATGAAGGCAATTAAAAAAATAATATACTTAACCTTTTCCATTTTCAAATCTTTCTTTAATGTTTTCTACAAACTCTTCCATTTTCATTCCTCGTGAACCTTTGATAAATATAATAGAATTTTCAGGTATTGCAATTGTTTTTAAAAAATTTATAACATCCGTTTTATCACTAAAATCAAAAATATTTTTCAATCCACTAACTGCAGCTCCTTTTTTTAAAAATTCTGCATATTTTCCAAATGCAATCAAAACATCAGGTTTCACAGAAGAAATAGTTCGTCCAGCCTCTTCATGAATTTTTGGTGAATTTTCCCCAAGTTCTAGCATATCACCTACAATGACAATAAGGAAATCTTTATGCCTTTCCATTTTCTTTATAGATTGCTTTAAGGAGAAAGGATTTGAATTGTAAGTTTCGTCGATAATCCTTATGTTTTTGGGAAGCATTACGATTTCGCCCCTGCCCTTTATAGGAGAAAAATTCGACACAAGATCAAGTGATTCATCAAGCTCTAATCCTAAATTAACGCCAATTGAAAGAGCTCCCAGCATATCATAAAAAAACGTGAAGCCTGAAAATGAAAATATTTTTTTATATTTTTTACCAAGATAAGAAACTTCCACTTCCATATTATTTTCACCAAAGCTGATTATTTTACCAGTTAAGTTAGCTCTTTCTTTTGCACTAAAAAAGAATTTCTTTATATTATAATTTTTGCTCAATTTACTTATCAAATCATCATCTAAATTTAAAATCGAAAGCTCAGATTTGCTCATAATTTTAAACTTCTCTTTAGCTACTCCATTTCTATCTTTAAGAAATTCAACGTGAGATTCTCCAATGTTAAGAATAACAGAAATCTGGGGTTCAACTATTCTTACGAGTTTATCCATATCCCCTTCTTTTTGTATTCCCATCTCCACTATTACAAAATCTGCTTTTTCTTTTAAAGCATCTACCATAAAAATAGGGAGGGATAAATCGGTATTAAGGTTGCCAGGAGTTTTAAAAATATTATACTTCTCTTGTAATATTAAAGAGGCCATTTCTTTTGTAGTTGTTTTCCCTGAACTACCTGTAATCCCAATAAATTTAGCATCATTAATTTTGCGAGCATATTCTCCAAGAGCAATAAGAAAATCACTCGTTACGGGCACGAGATACTGAAATAAATGTGACGGTACTCTTACTTCTTTTTCTACAACTATGCCTACGGCACCATTTTTAATTGCATCTTTTGCAAAATCATGCCCATCAAAATTACTCCCTCTAATGGCAATGAAAATATCCCCTTTTATAATTTCTCTGCTATCTACTTTGAAAGAATTAAATTCTACAGGAAGTTTTCCTTTCAAACGGCCTGGAATTTTTAAAACTAAGTCGTTTAAATTAAATTTCACTTAATTCCTCTTTGGCAGCATCTAAATCTTTAAAATAAACAGTTTTATCTTTATAATGAGCCTCGACTTCGTCCCCCCTGCCAAGTATAGCTATAGTATCGCCTTTGTTCAACATAGAAATTCCTTCTTTTATAGCGTTTCTCCTATCCAAAACAATCTTACCATTACCTTTAACGCCTTTTAAAATACCTTTCGCAATTTCTACTGGATCATCACCTCGAGGATCATCGGTTGTTACGATAACAAAATCGCTGTAAATAGAGGCGGCCTTGCCCATCTCGGTTTTCTTTTTCTCGGTAGAAAAACCGACTGCTCCCAAAACTGTAATAAGTTTTCCGTCGGTAAATCTTCTTAAATATTTTAAAACATTTTCAATTTCCAATGGATTATGCGCAAAATCAACAAAAACATTTTTTCCACCTTTTTGCAATAGGTTCGCTCTCCCGGGGACTACTGGAATATTTTTTGCAAATTGCTTAATATAACCAATTTCATAACCCTCTTCAAATATAAAAGTAGATATTGCAAGGAAGTTATAAACATTAAACATTCCACTCATATGTAGATTTATAATGTCCTCGTTTCCTTTGTATTTAATAACAAAATTAACATTTTCCAACTCCTCTGATATAATTACCCCGCGAACGTCAGCGGGTCTTTCTATCCCATAAAGAGTATGTTTCTTTGCAATGTTTTTAAATCTTTCAATATAAAGAGAGTCTGCATTTAATATAGCGCTTTCTCCATTTCTGAAAAAAGAGATTTTTGTATTCAAATAATCTTCAAAAGTATTATGAAGATCAAGATGATCTTCCCCGATGGTTGTAAGGATTTTTTTATAGAATTTTAACCCAGCAATACGCTTAAGTTTAATTGCATGTGAAGAGACCTCTATAAATACATATTTAATATCCTCCCTTACCATTTCAGATAAAATTCTGTTTAATGGAAAAGCATCCGGCGTCGTCAACGGAAAGGTCTCACTTCTATTGAATAAATCAGCATGACCTATCCCGATCGTACCAATAAAGCCTGCTTTTATACCAATTACATTAAAAAATCTATAAAGTAAAAATCCAGTTGTTGTTTTGCCACTCGTGCCTGTGATACCGACGAGTTTAAATTTATTTGAAGGAAAATCAAAAAATAATGACGAAAGCAGAGCATAAACCCATCTGCTATCGTCGGTCAATATTTTTAAATTACCTCCAGGTATTGACACATCCCTTTCAGTAACAACACCAATTGCACCATTATTCAGCGCTTCATCAATCTTAGTATGGGAGTCAAAATTTTCTCCCTTGATTGCAACGAATATATTGCCTGCTTTAACTTTTCTTGAATCTATTTCAATACCTGAAACCTCTACATTAGTATCACCTGAAATATTCAACTCGGGATAAAATATCTTTATTTGAGAAGCATTCATGGTTCAATCCTTAAGTATTTTATTAAAAAAAGCCCTATCTGTTTAAATAAAGGAGCCGTTATATTTAAGGAATAAGTTGGGGTAGAAGTTTCATCCACAACTACAAGCACTGATACCTCTGGATTATCTGAAGGAATTACACCAAAGAAGCTGTAAACAAGTTTACTGCTTGAATAAGTACCTTGAGGAAGTAATTTTTGGGCAGTGCCAGTTTTGCCAGCAACTGAATACCCATCTATCATTGCCTGTGGGACGCCATCTTTAGAAACAACTGCCTTCATCGCATCCATTACTTTACTTGCTACTTCTTGTGAGATCACGATTTGTTTGACTATCGGCTCCGATTGATAAACAATTTCACCTTCGGAATTTATAATTTCTTTGATTATATTTGGCTTCATCTGAATGCCACCGTTTGCAATAGCGGATAAAGCCGAAATAAGTTGCAACGGGGTAACAGCGATACCCTGCCCAAAAGACATCGTTGCAAGTTCAACATCGCCAACTTTACTGCTATCTGGAAGGATCCCGGATTCCTCACCTGGTAACTCAACTCCAGTAGGTCTACCAAAACCAAAACTATTAAAAAATTTAAGAAGGTTATCCTTACCGAGCTTCAAACCAATTTTCATAAAACTAACATCACAAGAATCTTTCATAATTTCGTTAAGGCCTTTCTCTTCTCCATGTTTTTGCCAACAGGATAGGACTCTGTCCCCCACCTCAAGGTAACCGGGACAATAAAACTCATCGTCTACCTGAAGACTACCTTCTTCAAGTGCTGCAGCAGCAATAATGGGTTTAATTACAGAGCCTGGTTCGTAGTTCCATTGAACAGCTCTATCAAAATACGGGTTTATCGAATTCGTTTCATTTACATCAGGATTTGTATAGTTTACAAGTGCAAGTATTTCGCCTGTTTTCGGTTTTATAACTATTACAAGACCGCCTTTCGCACCTTTGCTCCTTACAGTATTTTCCAAAAGTTTTTCTACTGTAAACTGAATATTAGAGTCAAGAGTTAGAACTACTGAATTACCATTTATGGGATCAACTTTGTAGGACGGCTCTCCTGGTGTCATCGGTTTTTCCGTATTAATATTATAAAAAACCCTGCCTTTGTTTCCCAGAAGATTAGAGTTAAAGCCATATTCAATTCCAGAAAGTCCAGTATTGTCAACACCCACAAACCCAACCACGGGTGCTAATAAATTAGAAAGAGGATAATTTCTTTTATATGTTTGAGTGAGGGTTACGCCATCGCTTATTTCAAGTTCATCGATCTCTTTCTTTTGCTCTAAGCTTAAAGATGTGCTTACCATTTCATATTGAGTAGCTTTAAGAATGCTATTAACTTCTTTTTGAGAAATACCAACAATTTTTGCAAGATTTTTAACTATTTTTTCTTTGTCTCTGCTATTCAATTTTATTGGGTTTACATCAAGTTGGAACGTGACCTGATCAAGAGCAAGGGGAACATTGTTGCAATCAAGTATTTCGCCTCTCTTTCCCTCAACTACTTTATAGCCGAAATCAAACTGGGGATTTAATTCCGAAATCAAACTTTCTCTTTTAACAACTTGTAAGAATACGAGCCTTAAGAAAATAGAAACAAATAAAAGTATAAATATGAGAAAAATAACAGTAACTCTTTTTATGAAAATCTCTTCTTTATTCTTCATTTTTAATGGCAATAATATAAAAATCTTCTGGAACTATCATTTTATATTTGCTCTTAGCAATAATTTCGATACAGGCAGGTGACTTATAATACAATAAGCGATTGCTAAGCACTTCGTTGTCTATTTTAACTAAATTATATTCACTTCTAAGGTTGCTAATACTATCTTCAAGCCTCAGGTTTGCAACATAAAACAACCCATATAACAAAATAATTATAAATATAACTGCAATTAAAATATAATTCTTTTTTATCATACCAGCTCCGCAACTCTCATCTTTGCACTCCTTGCCCTTCTATTTGCTTTTAATTCCACGGGTCCTGGTTTCACTACTTTTTTATTAATGACTCTAAGCCTTTGGTCACTCTTAAATGCATTTTTAATAATTCTGTCCTCGAGAGAATGGTAAGAAATAACCGCAATCCTTCCACCAACCTTAAGAATTTCAGGTGCTTTATCCAACATTAATTTTAAATTATTTAATTCATCGTTCACATAAATTCGCAGAGCCTGGAAAGTCTTAGTTGCCGGATGTATTTTCCTGTGGTGCACGGGATATATTCTTACAATAATGTCTGCAAGTTCAAAAGTAGTATTAATTTTTCTTACCTTCCTAATTTCCACAATTTTCTTTGCAATTAACTTTGAAAAACGCTCTTCACCATACTCCCATAGGATGGAAGCAATTTCTTTTTCAGAAAACTTATTAATAACGTCTTCTGCTGTAAGTTTGACATACTTATCCATTCTCATATCAAGAGGGCCATCCTCTTTGAAACTAAATCCGAAATCTCCCTCGCTTAATTGAAAAGAAGACATTCCTAAATCAGCAAAAACTTTGTCTACCTTGCCAAGACCAATTTCAATAATAATATTGGATATATCCTTAAAATTACCGCGAAATAATTTAAAGTTAGTACTGACAGTAGACAACCTCTCTTCGGCTTTTTTGAGCACACTTGAATCAAGATCTATACCAACTAAGTAACCCTCTGACCCTATTCTTTTTAAAAACTCTATGCCGTGCCCCCCTTCGCCAACTGTGCAATCAAATATTATTTCACCCTTTTTAATACAAAGGTATTCGAGTGCTTCATCAATTAAAACCGGAATATGAATAAATTCCATCGTGTGACTTCCTCTCTCAGTTTAAACTGAGAGCTTCCTGCTTCACAGAAATATAGCTTACACGGATATATGGGTTACTCTCCAATATCCGTGCAGTGGCTTCCCTCTCCACAGGCGTTGCTTCCCAGAAGTCCTCTGGTAGGTTTTTTAATGGAGTTTTCTCTCCGAATAGTACCATATCTCTTGCAGAATTCCAATCTCTATCAATCTCAAAACCACATAATTCGCATTTAAATACTCTATCAGATAGAGATATCTTTTGCTTGTGTCCGCAGTTAGAGCAGGTTTGAGTGGTAGGAAGAAATCTATCTAGAAGCAGAAGAGTTTCAAGGTTATTCTTTAACCTTGAGGTTATTCCTCCTATACTTGTATGCTGGATATTACGTCCAAATAATCCACTCTTCCAACCTTTGATATTCTCATCCTGCATGTATACTTTCTCATAAGATTTAATAAAAGCAAATACTCTATTCTCAATATCCTTCTTTATGTTAGAGAGTTTTCCATATTCTCTTTTACTCTTATTTAGACTTTTAAAGAAGTTCTTGCTTTTTACTTCACCTTTCCTATATCCTTTTTTTCTTGCAAGTTGTTTTTGAAGTCTCTTAAGCCTCTTGCTTTCTTTTACTTCATAGTTTATCTTCATGCTATTAGAAAGAGTTAACTGGTCTTTTATCCCGAAGTCTATACCAATAGGCTTATCAAAGCGTTCAACATATCTCTCTTTAACTTTGCCTTTTCTTGTTTTTATTTTGTCAGGCTCTGCGTTAAGAAATGTTGTCACATAGAGATAATATCCTGAAGGCTTTTTGATGAGCTCTCCTTTTGTTACCTCTGCGTTGTCTGGTATCTGATGCAATCCTAACACTCTGAATTCCTTTTTTATGCCTTGTATGTGAACTTTGTTAGTTTTGAAGTCAATTGTATATGTGTTGCCATACTGCTTCAAAACAAGAGAGTTTACCTCTGACTTAAAATGCAACTTGCCGACTTTGTAGCCTTTTTTCTTTGATTCGCTCAGCCCTTCCAAGTTATCCTTTATTCTTTCAACTATAGACTGCTTTATCTGCGAGCCAAGATGAGTTATTTCTCTTTTCTCAAAGTTGTCTTTTACTTTCACTTCAACTTCTTTTAACTTCCATGTATCAGGAGTTAATCTGTTTTGTATATCAGATACAACATAGTTAGTGAGCCATTTTGCTTCAAGGAACAGTCTGTCCAACAATTCAACATCTCTTTGGTTGAGGTTCTGAAGCTTCAATTGATACACCGTAGGCGTTTGAGTCTTTCTCCGCTCTTTTGTTTCCTTGAGAGAAGATTTGATTAGTTCACTCTTGTTCATAACTCTATTATACAATAGATCTACTAACTGTCAAGAATTTTACCTGCTTTCATCTTCTCATTTAAAATAAGGAGCGTTCTTGCAGAGAGGTCGTAAATTATATATAAATACAGAGAATTAAAAATACTTAGTGTATAAGCAGGTGCAAATGTTGCTTTCAATCTTTTTAAATTGAAAAGAACATCAATAATTGAAGAAGTTATTTTTAAAATATTACAATAATCCTAATTGAGAGAGTTTTTAATTTTCAAAAACTTTTAAAATATAAAAAGAAATTATTCAAGAAGTTTAAATTTTGTGAACTATATAACGAGAGGAGGAAGTATGACTGCCAAAAAGTTAGCAGAATTAATAAAAGGAAAAGTGCTGTCAGGAGAAAACCTTCTTGATAGTGTAAAGATAACTAGAGCATTTGCAGAAGGTGTAGCAAAGAAGGAAGCAACATTAACGACTGTATTTTCTTCAAAAACAAGCAATAATCCTTAAAGTTTAATTCTTTCTGGAAAAGTGTATATATTAAACCTTTCTCCTCTTAAAAAGCCAATAATTGAAATTTTATATTCTTTAGCCAAAGCGATGGAGAGAGATGTCGGCGCGCCCTTTGAAATAATCATTGGAATGCGAGATATAACGGCGATTCTTACAATTTCAGATGATACTCTTCCAGATAAAAGAAGAAACTTATCGTCTCCAATCTTTGAATCTAAAATCATCTTACCTATGACCTTCATAACTGCGTTGTGCCTTCCAACATCTTCATAGAAGTATAGAAGATGGCTACCCTCAAAAAGGGCTGCATAGTGAGTGCTTCCCGTTTCACTAAAAACAGTATTTACATCTTTAAAGGCTTCTTTTGCTTTATCGACCTCTTCTCTCCCAATTGTAAGGCTGGACTCAATTGGATTTATAGCATTGCTTCCTTTTTCATCAAAACAAGAAGAATAAATTACAATTGGCTCAATATTTTTAAAAATTCTATCTGTCGTAAAATAAGTTTCGTTTTCTTTCAAATTAAAAGTTTTTATTTCAGAGGGTTTGATCAAAAAATTTGAAAAAAGAAAGCCATAGGAAAGTGCGGTATCTTCTCCGGGCATTCGAAAAACAGTTCCTACTTTTGTATTATTTAAAAAAATAAATAAGGGGGACTCATTTACAACCATGTCCTCTGTGTCTTCAAAATGGTCGGGAAAAACTTTCTTAATTTGCACTTTAAATGTTTTTTCCAATCACTCCCTCCAAAATTTCAAGGTCTTTTTTGGTGTTCAGGTTAAAAAAAGACGTAAGGTTTTTATCAACTTGCCTGACCTCGCGCTCGTCAATATAAACTGTTTCAACAAAATTGAATAGTTCGCTAATTTTATAGATTCCTTCGTTAAGAAGCTCCTGAATTTGTGGTATAATATCCTTTGAGTAAACTGAGTGAAGCGCTTCGGGAAATCCCCTTACAAATGGAACAACAATTTTTCCATCTTTGGACATCAAATACTTCACCAAATTAAAATTAATAAATGGCATGTCCACACCACAAACGAAGGCTTTTTCTTCAACAATATTCTTTAATCCTGTGTATATTCCAACTATGGCTCCTAAATTCTTCATTTCGTCTTCCACAATTTTTACTCTGTACTTTTCTTTTAGGGGAATTAACTCTGAAGCATTATCTGTTGCAACAACAACATCACTGAAAAGAGGGGAAAACCTCCTTACACATCTCTCAACAAGACTTTCCCCATCTATCGTAAAAAATTGCTTTTTGCTTCCGAACCTTCTTCCTTTTCCTCCAGCAAGTATTACCACACTCACTTCTTAAGTGAACCTTCCTTTAAATAAACATACCAGTAAATTGTTCCTACAAAAAATGCACCACCTACGATGTTCCCAATTGTTACTGAAATAAGGTTCCTTGTGAAAAGTGTTCCCCAGTTCAGTCCAGCAAAATCCTGAAGTGTTTTGCCTGTTGCCTCAACTACCTTTGGTACTGTTTTAAGTAAAATGCCGTATGGAATAAAGAACATATTTGCAACAGAGTGTTCAAAACCTGAAGCGACAAAAGCCATAATGGGAAAATAAATTGCAAATAGTTTTCCAATAACATCTTTTGATGAAGTTGCCATCCACACTGCAAGGCAAACAAGCCAGTTACAGAGAATACCCCTGAAAAGCCCTTGAACAAATGTAAGACTAACTTTTGAACTTGCAATCTTTAAGGCAGAGGCACCAACAGCATTACCATTTAATCCCCAGAGGCCTCCCCAGAAAAGGAAAAGTGCGATAAGGATCGAGCCGATAAAATTACCAATATAAACAGCGATCCAGGCTTTCAAAAGCTCCCCCCACTTTACTTTCTTTTCAAGTGCTGAAATTACGATAAGGTTGTCTCCCGTAAAAAGTTCAGCCCCTGCTACAACAACAAGCATAAGTCCAACTGTGAATACGCTTGCTGCAATAAACTTGGTAAAGCCAAACCCCAATGTTACATCACTTCCAACAAGGATCGAAAGTTGTGCACCAAATGCAATAAAAGCACCTGCAAGAATTGCAAGAACAAAAAACTTCTTCATAGGAATTTTGCACTTCCCAATACCAACATCTCGCATCTTCTCGGCAATTTGAGGTGGTGGAAACAAGTTTAGTTCATTCATTTCTTTCCTCCTTTTATTTAAATTTTTTCAATTTTACATGCTGCAACTTTATATTCAGGAATCTTTGCAATAGGGTCAAGGGCTGCATTTGTTAGAACATTTGCACTTGCCTCACGGAAATGAAAGCTAATAAACACTACTCCTTTCTTTGGCTTTTCAGAAATTCGTGCCTCAAGTTCAATGCTTCCTCTCCTTGTCGAAACCCTCACCATATCTTTATGATTTATATTGAGCTTCTCTGCATCTTCCTTGTTTATCTCAACATAGTTTCTTGGAACAAATGCATCAAGTACTTTAACTCTTCTTGTTTCATTTCCTGAGTGATAGTGGAAAAGGATTCTTCCAGTAGTAAGTATTATAGGATATTCCTTATCCGGAAGCTCCTTTGCCTCGATGTACTCAACAGGGCTGATAAGTGCCTTTCCATTTGGTCTTTTGAAGGTTCCATCATAGTGGAGAATTTTTGTCCCTGCATGATCATCCTTAGGACAGGGCCACTGGATCCCACCTTTTTCAAGACGATAGTGATGAATACCTGCATAAGATGGTGTAAGGGTTGCTATCTCATCCATAATTTCTGCAGCATTCTTATATTTCATATGATAACCCAATTTCGTTGCAACGTGAGAAATAATCTCCCAGTCAAATTTTGTCCCAACGGGTTTTTCTCGGGCAGGTCTAAGAAGTTGAACTCTTCTTTCAGTATTTGTGAATGTTCCTTCCTTCTCATATGCCGCAGCTGCCGGGAAAACAACATCTGCAAGTTCTGCAGTTTCAGAAAGGAATATCTCCTGAACAGCTAAGAATTCAAGTTTCTCAAAACCTTCTCTTACATGGTTAATATCAGGCTCTGTCATAAGCGGGTTTTCACCCATTGCAAAAATCGCCTTTAGTTCACCGGAGAGTGCAGCGTCACCAAACTCGGAGACAGCAAGGCCTGGTTTCTCGGGAAGCTTTACTCCCCATGCCTTCTCTAATTTCTCCCTTGCAACAGGATCAATCACTTTCTGATAACCTGTATATACATCAGGGAGAGCTCCCATGTCACAGGCTCCCTGAACATTTGCCTGACCTCTCAAAGGATTGATACCATTTCCCTCACTTCCGATGTGTCCTGTTACAAGAGCAAGGTTTGCAATACTAAGCACATTATCTGTTCCAACCGAATGCTGCGTAATGCCCATTGTATAGAATATTGTTGCATTGGGAGCTTTGGCATACCACTCGGCAGTTTTCTCAATGAGTACTCTATCCACTCCTGTTATTTTTGAGACTGTATTAAGGTTGTATTTTGAAATTACCTTCACAAAATCCTCGTATCCTTCCGTATGAGCCTCTACGAACTCTTTATTAACAAGGCCTTTATCAATTATTATTTTCATAATACCATTGAGAAGTGCGACATCTGTGCCAGGATAGTGCTGAATATAAATATCAGAAACTTTTGCAAGATCAGTTTTCCTTGGGTCACAAACAATAAGTTTTGCACCCCTTTTCTTCTGATTTTCCTTAACAAACTGCGAAATTACAGGATGCGTCTCAGTCATATTAGAACCAATTACAAACATTACATCGGCATTCTTTATATCCTCAATTGGATTAGTTGCAGCTGCCGCACCAAGCGCCTTCCCAAGACCTGCAATTGTTGAGGCATGGCACAATCGTGCGCAGTTATCAACATTGTTTGTTCCAATAACAGCGCGGGCAAACTTTTGAACGATATAATTATCCTCGTTTGTGCATCTTGAGGAACCAAGCACTCCAATTGCATCTGGCCCATATTTCTCTTTTATCTCCTTGAGTCTCTTTACAGTGTATTCGAGAGCTTCCTCCCAAGTAGTTTCCCTAAATTTACCGTTTTCCTTGATAAGAGGTTTCGTAAGCCTGTCTTTACTATTTACATATTCATAACCATAACGTCCCTTTACACAAAGGCTTCCCTTATTAACAATCGAATCTTCAATCCCTCTTGTCATTACAAGGTCATTCTTCTTATCCCTGTAAAGGGTAACCTCACAACCAGTTCCACAGTATGCACAAACGGTATCAGTTTCCTCAAGCTGGAAGATTTTCCCTTTCCCCACTCTTGGTTTCTCAACAAGTGCTCCAACAGGACAAGCCTGAACACAAGCAGCGCAGAACTGGCAATCAGTCTCTTCAAGAGGCAAATTAAAGGGGGTTGATACAGTCGATTTATAGCCTCTCAGAGCAATTCCAATCGCTTCAACAATCGCCTGGTTTTCACAAGCATTAACACATCTTCTACAGAGAATACACTTCTGCGGATCAAACTGAATGAAAGGATTTGAATCCCACGGAGTTTCTTTTAGATACTCAAACGCCTCTTTCTCATCAAGGAACTCACTCTTCTTGATTCCGAATTGATACGCAAGATCTTGCAACTCACAATCACCATCTGCATCACAGGTCATACAATCAAGCGGATGATGAGCAAGTGCAAGCTCAAGATTCATCTTACGTGCATCATAAACAATAGGCGAGTTCGTTGTAATCTCCATACCTTCAGCAATTTCTGTAATACAGGTTCTCTGTAAGGTTTTCGAGCCTTTTACCTCAACAACACACATTCCGCAGGAGCCTTCCTCGGAAACTCCCTCAAGGTAACAGAGCGTTGGAATTTCAATACCAACTCGCTTGCAAGCATCTAGGATTTTAATGCCTGAAGGGAACTGATAGTCTTTGCCATCAATTTTCACATTTATAAGTTTATCGCTCATAGCTACCTCCTCCTTCAAGTTTCTTATCTTTCATGTGTTCAAGCCACTTGCTCCTGAACTTTTGGATTGATTGAACAATAATATTTGGGGCAGTTTGTCCGAGAGGACAAAAAGATGTTAACCTCATATCCTGCCCTAATCTTTCAATAACTTCAAGGTCACTTTCTTTACCAGAGCCTTCTAAAATCCTATCAATTATATTCATAAGTTGCTCGGTGCCAATTCTGCAAGGTGTACACTTTCCACAACTTTCATACTTGAAGAAATAAGCAATATTTTTAGCAATATTAACTATAGACCTTGTCTCATCCATAACAATTATTGAACCTGAGCCAGGGCCAGCCTCTATAGTTACGAGTGAATTAAAATCAACAGGGATATCAAATTGGTCAGGAGTGAGAAGAGTCCCAGATACCCCTCCAAAGATAACACCTCTAAGTTTTTTGCCATTCCTTACCCCACCACCAAGCTCGTTTACAATATACGAAAGTCGTGTACCGAAAGGAGCCTCAATGACACCCTTCCAGTTCACATCACCCGATAAGCTGAAAAGTTTTGTTCCATAAGACTCCGGGACTCCAATTGTCCTATACCAATCTGCCCCGTTCGTGATGATTGGCGGTACATTAGCAAGTGTTTCAACATTATTGATAACTGTAGGCTTGCCCAATAACCCAAAGGTTGGAGGATATGGTGGCTTTTTCCTTGGCTCTCCTCTATGCCCTTCAATTGATTCCATAAGAGTTGTTTCTTCTCCAACGACATAGGAACCCGCTCCCTTATGAATCTCAATATCAAATGGAAAACCACTTCCAAGAATATTTCTACCAAGGAAACCGTGGCTTCTTGCATCCCCAATTGCCTTTTCAATTCTTCTTATGGATAGGTCATATTCGCCTCTTATATAGATGTAACCGTTATTGCAACCCGTTGCAAACGCTGCAATAATCATTCCTTCAATAATAGAGTGAGGGTCCCCTTCCATTATTACCCTATCTTTGAATGTGCCAGGCTCACCTTCATCGGCATTGCAAATCAAATATTTTTGAGGTCCTGGAGCCTTAGCAGTGAATTCCCACTTTCTACCTGTCGGAAATCCTGCCCCCCCTCTTCCCCTGAGCTCTGATTTTTTCAATTCGTTAATAACCCATTGAGGTCCATTTTCAATTGCCTTTTTAAGAGCAAGATATCCACGAGAAGCAATGTATTCATCAATACTTTCAGGATTAATTACTCCAACACTCTTCAATACTACTCTCCCTTGGGCCGGAAGGATCTGCTCTGTGTAAATCTTCTCTTGACTTCCTTCACTCTTCACTTTCTTTATAATTTCTGGGATCTGATCCACAGTGAGGTTGCCAAATGGAATTTTATCAATCATCATTGCAGGGGAGACAGAGCACATTCCAAGACAGCTACTTTCTTCAAGGGTAAATTCACCATCCTCTGTTGTTTCTCCAATTTCAACGCCAAGTACTTCTTCGAGTTTTTCAATTACCTCTTCTGCCTTTCCCATATGACAGGAAAGGCTTTTGCATACCCTTATAATATGTTTACCTCGAGGCTTTACTGAAAACATTGAATAAAAAGTTGCAAATCCGTAAACCTTTGATAGTGAAACCTTGCTCTTTTCGGAAATAGTTAACGTATCTTTTTCCGGAATATAGTTTTCTTTGTTTCCACTCTGAATGTCATGCAAAGCGTCTGTTAGTGACTTTCCTTTCATTTTTTACCTCCTTGTATAATATATTCAAGCCATAGAATAGTTGTAAAAAGTGACAACTCCATAAACCTTAGAAAGAGGAACGTTCAAATTTTCTGCGATATATTGCAATGCCTCTTTCGGTAAATAGCCAATACGTTCCTGGCTTCCGTGAAGCACCTGAATGAGAGACTCGGGACTTGTACCCCAACGTCTAATCTCGCAGTCTACTTGTGGATATTTCGATTCAGCCATTTTACCTCCTTAAACGTAAAGAATTTCAACATCCGTGTAAATAATTTCACTTTTGAAATTATAACAAAACGCAAGCGAAAGTCAAATATATGTACAGAGGTCTCTGAAAAACCTCTCTTTCGGTTGTTTTGATCAAGTAAAATCTTTCAAAAAATCCCAATAAAAGAAGCATTTGTATTAATTTTTCTGGCATTTATGATAAAATTATGATAGGAATAAACAAACTGTTGGAGGTAGAGAATGATAGGAAAACAGAACAAAAATGTCAATTTCCTTGATAGCTATGTCTTTGATAATCTTTTACGTGAGAAGTATATATCAAATCTATGTTTTATCCAAGAAAAATAGAATCGCAAAAGCGACGATTTACTCTTTTGTAACCTGCAATCTTTGCAATTTTAAAGAAATAGAGGAAAGTTTGGAGAATCGCTCAGGTTAGGTATAAATATAATATCAACACTGATACTCAACTCATTTTTTAGAAAACAAGTCTACTAAGATTATACAATGTCTTCTATTTTATTAATTAATATACCTTGGTAATTTGTAAGCGCAGGTCTATCAGAAACTACAACATCGAGTGCTCTAATCTTACGTGCAATTAGAATTGCTTCTCCTGTACCAGCCTTAGCATTAATCCTCTTGCCGATATCCTCAGCAATCCTTAATTCTATAGGCGTGAGTGCTATTAAACCTAATCTATACTTATCGTTAATATCGAAATTTATTTTTTCTCGTTCAGTAGCAGATATAAAAACCTTGCTTATTACAAGCTTTTTTGTATTTTCATCATTAGCAATGGCTTCAAAAATCCTGTTAAGCGATTCTGCATCTGCTACAAAAGTGTGTTCAAAAGTTTTTTTCAGAACAGGTTTAATTTCTTGAGGTGCAGAGACTGGTTTCTCAGGTGCTTGTTCTAACTTTTCTTCAGGTTTCTCTTCTTTTTTAAGCTTCCCTAAAAGAATCTCTATAGAAGACAAGGGTTCTTCTACTTTTTCCTTTTCCATTTCTTCAGCTTTCTTCTTTTCCTCTTCGCTAATAGCAGGAACCTGTTCTGCTTTTTGTTCAACCGATTCAATCGGCTTTAATTCCTCTGTAACTGGTTTTTCTTTTTCAATTCTTTTTTCTTTTAAAGGCTTTTCAGCTTTTTCTTCAATTTTTTGTGGTATTTCCTCTACCTGTCCAGGAGTTTTTGTAAGCCCTTCTGGAAGTGAAATTTTTTTTACTTCTTTAGATCTAAATCGTGCAAATTTTCTGCCAAATTGTTTCTCGGTAATTGTTATTTCTTCGGGTTTTTGCTTCTCCTGTTCTTTAAGAGCGCTTACTCCTTTATCAGTCTTCACGGGAGCTTGTTTTTCTGTTTCGGATAGTTTCATTATTCTTGGCTTTTCTTCCTCTACCAAGATAGCCTCTTTTTCCTCTAAAGTATCTATATTGAAAGAGACAGGTCTCCCGCTTATTTCTTCAATTGTAACTTTTGGCACAGTTTTTCTCTTTCTCGGTTTAAAAGCAAAAAGAAGTATGATAATTACAATAAACAAAATAATGTAAAAGATTATAACTGAGAGCATCTCTACTGTTAATGATGGAAAATAATTAGAAAGATAGGGTTTTAAGCTTTGAGAAACAGGCATCAATAATGAAAGAATTTTCTGCCAAAAATTCTTTAATCCATCATAAAATTTTAAAGAAATTATTCCTTGTCCCATTTTTCCGAAAAATTCCTTAATCTTTTTCATAAGGGCGGGCAATTCAGTTTGAACTGATTCATTGCCGCTGCTCTTTACTATCGTGACTGGTGAGATAGAGTATTCATCAAGAATTGGAAGAAGAACCGATAAACATTCAAGGTCACTATCAATTCCTGTTTCAAACACAGCAATAGGTTTATCACTTTCTATTTTAACAAGAGAAAAACTATTTGCAAGATTTTCACTATAACTTTCTAAAGAATTTAAAATTAAATTTTTTCCATTAAAACTAACATTAGTATTATCGTTTTCTGCAACAACCACAACTTTTCTTTTATGGTTTATACTCTCAAAATTATAAATCTTTCCCGTTCTAAACACAAAAGTCTTCCCTGAGCCATCAATGGAGGGTATTTGCTCTCCTCCTGTATTGCCCGAGCTAGAATTTGAATAAATAAATACCGGGGCGGAGAATTTTATGTAAACAAATTCATATTCAGTAGTTTCCTCACTAAATTCTTTTACCACTTCCTTCAATGAATAATCACCCGGGGTTTTTAAATTTTCAGAGTCATAGATCTTATCTTTTGTTTTAAACGTCACAGTAGTATCAGGATAAAGTGATGAATAAATAATGTCTCCAAAAGAGACTCCCTTAAAAGAGTTTAAATTCCCATAAAAAATTGTGTAAATGTTATCGTCTGAATAACCAAATTGTATACTTACGGGAACATCTGTTTCAATTGTATAAAAATCAGGTTTTAAAGATAAATTGCTATAAACCCCTCTTTCGGGTAAATCTCCATCAAAAACAACTTCACCTTTAAGGTTTTGTATCTTGATATGAGTATTTTTGTAAGCAGAAACAAAAATTTCTTTAGGTATAAATATAGTAAAATAACTACCATAAACCGAGGTAGTATCATCAGAGCTATTGCTGACATAATCTAGCTTGAGGGAACTTAGTTCAGCAAAAACAGGCTTATCACTCCTGATTTCGAAAGTTTGGTCCTTTCCAAGGATTAAATCAGCAGTTTCGTTTAAACCAAGAGTTTTATCAAGAAGAACTTTTCCTTTAGAATCGCTAATTTTCACGGAATTTTGAGTAGCCATTGAAACTATATAAAGATTGTCGCTTCCAAATCCAATAAAATAATTTCCTATAAAATCTGGTTTAAAAATCTTAGTGTATTCCTTACTTATATCGTCTCCGTATCGTACCATTAGCCGTTTTTTCTCAGAAGCCTTGAATTCCAATAAAGATTTCAAAGTAACTATATTATTTTCCACTTTAACGATTTCAACAGGAAGCTTAGCGGGTCCACCATTTACTGAAATATTATTAGATACCTTAAATCCGGGGAGTTCAACTGAGAATTGAACTGATTTTTCTAAAGGGAAAGATAGGTTATTGGAAATTTCTACTGAAATTTCACTATAGGACATTACAACAGGAACAGAAATCCATGTGAAAACTAATACAAAAATTAGTAAAAACAACAACTTTGTCCTAACCATCTTGCCCCCTTTAAATATTATTATAAATTTATAAAAAAATCAAAAATTCGAAAATTGCTTATTATTTTCTTTCTTAAAATTTTCTAATACTTCCTTAACTTTTTTTGCTGTTTCCTGGCCTCCAGCAGTACAGGCATCAAGGAGTGCTCTGTTCTCAGCAATAGCCTCTGCACAGGGAAAGCAACCCGGAAAACCACAGGCGCCACACTCTCCATGAGGAAGGACATCGTATATTGCTTTTGATAAAGGATTTTCCTCTACCTTAAACCTCTCATTAAAAATCCCAAGCAATACTCCAAAAAGTGCTCCAAATCCACCAAGTGTTGCAACAGATATAATAATATCTTTCATTTGAAAACCTCTCTTATTTAATCATACCTTGAAAGCCTAAAAATGCAAGTGCTAAAATGCCAGATACCATAAACGCAATTGCCTTGCCCTTAAAAAACTGGGGAACATCAGAATTGCGCAATCTTTCTCTAATGCCAGCAAGCATTATCATCGCTAATGTATAACCAAGAGAAATTCCTATTGCCTCGACGATTGATTGAATGAAATCGTAATTATTCATTGAATTAATAAAGGTAACACCAAGAATTATACAGTTTGTTGCAATAAGAGGAAGGTAAATACCCATTGCTTTATACAAATTAGGAGAAGCCTTTTTCAGGTATATTTGCACAAGTCCTACAAAAGAGCCGATAACAAGAATAAAAGATGTAATCTGAAGTACTGGCTGCAGGTGCGAAGGAATTAAAATCCAGTGATCTATAACCCATGCTAGTATTGACGATGCAACGGTAACAAAAATAACTGCGAAGCTCATACCAATAGAAGAACTCATATTATCTGTAAGACCTATATAAGAGCACAATCCAAGAAATTGGATCAAGATAATATTATTAATAATTGAAGATGAAACAAAAATCTTTGCTAAATCGACAAGATAATGTGAGAAGCTCATTTTTTATCTCCCTTCTTTCTTAGATATGTTTCAAGAGCTCCAACAAGTATCCCGATCATCAAAAAACCAGCAGGAGGAAGAATCATAATCAATGCAGGTTGGAAGCTCTGAGGTAAAACTTGAATTCCTGCCAATGTACCTTTGCCGAGCAATTCTCTAACCACTGCAATTGCAGTAAGCACCCATCCATAGCCTATTGTCATTCCAATTCCATCAAAAAGAGACTCAACTACTGGATGAACGTAAGCAAAAGCCTCCGCTCTTCCAATAATAATGCAGTTAACAACTATAAGTAAAATATAAAGTTTAATTACATCGTATATCGCGGTAAAATACGCCCTCGAAAGAAGTACTGACATAGTTGTAAATGCAGCAATTACAACCACAAACATTGGAACTCTTATTTCATCCGGGATAAGTTTGCGAATTGTAGAAATGATTATTTCTGATGGTATCAAAACCAGACCAAAAGAAAAGGTCATGAGTAGAGCACTTTTTACAGAGTTAGAAACAGCAATTACAGAGCAAAGTCCAATTGCTATTATGAGAACAGGATTTGCAGGGCTAATGCCATCCCAAATAATCTTTAAGTACTTTTTCACGGTGCCACCCCCTTCAAATAATTGTAGCCAACTTCACCTGCAATTTTCACTCCTTTAGAAACAGCATTTGATGTAATAGTCGCTCCAGTTAATGCAATGATATCCTGTTTTGGAACAAGCGGATCTTTCAAAGCATTTTTACCAGTAAATTGATCAAGAAATGTTATTTTCTTATCCCTATTAACAAAATAAGTAGGATTATCTGCATTGGCTCCAAGACCAGGTGTTTCAGACATAGAAAGAATTTTTACTCCACTTATAGTTCCATCTTTCTTTACTCCAACAAGCATTTTAATTGGAGCCTGACTACCTGGCGAGCTTACGGTCACAACAAGTCCTACTATATTCCCGCCATTTTTAACTTCATAACAGTCACCAATAGTTATTGTTTGATCTGAAGACTTAAGTGTTTCATTTAGTTTTTCAAAAGTATTATCTCCAGGGAAAACACCTGCAAGACCTTCATTTAAAGCTTTAAGATCCTGTGAATTTATAACTGGAAGAGTTATTCTATACACCATTACAAGCAAAAGGCCAACAATAACACCTAAGGCTCCAAGTGTTATTGTAAATTTTACCAGTGATTTCATGCTTTGCCTCCCCTTTTTGCAAAAACGCCATAAACATGAGGTCGTAGTTTGTCAAAATAAGGGACAAAGGCATTACCAAGAAGGATCGAGAACATTACCCCCTCAGGGTATGGACTAAATTGCCTTATTATTACAGTAAGAAAACCAACGAAAATTCCAAAAATAATCTTTCCTTTTGGCATTACAGGTGAGGAACTATAATCAGTCGCCATAAAAAATGCTCCAAGGAAAAGACCTCCTGCAAGAATCGAAAACAAAGGGTCTCTGCCAAAAATAAAAGAGAAAACAAATACAGAAATTATATAAGTAAATGGAATTCTCCAATCTATAACTTTCTTTACTAAAAGGTAAATGCCACCTATCAAAAGCAATAAAGCTGAGGTCTCTCCGATACAACCACCAACATTTCCTATAAAGAGCACCTTATATAGTGCTATTTTAGAACCAAACTGCTGGATCAAAGCAGAGTAGCTTTGCAATTTTACAATATTAAGCGGAGTTGCAGAGGTAATAGCATCAAGAGATTGACTGCCAATTTTCCAATAAAAAGGTTTTAACCACATCGTCATAAAAGTAGGCCACGAGACCATCAAAACTGCTCTCCCAACAAGAGCTGGATTAAACGGGTTAGAACCGATACCACCAAAAATAATCTTGCCAATAAAAATTGCAGAAAATGCACCTACGACCACCATCCAATAAGGTGAGCCTGGAGGAAGGACAAGCGCAAGCAGAAGTCCTGTAACACCAGAGGAAAAATCCCATAAAGTGCTTTTCTTTCTAAATATAAGGTTTCCCAAATATTCTGCCAGAATAGTAGAAAGTACTGCAACAATAATGACTCCTAAAGTATGCCCTGTGCCAAAAAAGTATAAGCCGCCGACTGTTGCAGGTACCAAAGCAATTAGAACATCTCTCATTATTTGAGAAGTCTTTATTTTTTTTCTTACGTGAGGCGCTGAAGTTACAACGAGATCTACCATATCTTCAGTCATTTCTTTGCCTCCTTTTCCTTAGCTTCCTGTAATCTTTTTTGTTTAAGCTTTTCAAATGCAGCTTGTTTTGCAGCTTCAATTTTCCTCTGCTTAAGAATTGATTGTTTCGCTTTTTTTATATTTTCTGTAAGGTGTCTTTTTGCAGGACAAACAAATGAGCACGCACCGCATTCAATACAGTCTACCGCATAGAGAGATTCTGCTAGTTTCATATCATTTCTTCTATAAGCATGATCTAAAAAAACCGGAAGAAGACCAATTGGGCAGGAATCAACACAACTTGCACATCTAATACATGGTGATTCTTCTTCTGGCGCCATTTCTAAAGATTCTTCACCAAAAAACAAGATTCCCGAGGTGCCTTTCAAGACAGGTACTTCTAAAGAAGATTGGGCAACACCAGTCATTGGACCGCCGAAGACAAGTTTTCTAAGTTTTTTGTTCAATCCACCGACTTTATCAATAATCTCACTAACCTGTGTACCTATTCTTACTATATAATTCCCAGGGTTCTTAATTGCAGTACCAGATATTGTGATACCTCTTTCTATAAGCGGCTTTCCGTAGAAAATTGCTTCGCTTATTGCCTTCAGGGTTCCTACATTTTGTACTACTGTCCCAACATCGAGTGGCAATCCTCCAGACGGAACCTCTCTTCCTAAAACAGCTTTTATAAGTTGTTTTTCGCCACCTTGAGGATACTTAGTTTTAAGCAAAACAACCTCGATCTTATCCTCTAAATTTCTTTCTGCTATTTTTTTAGCTAGCAAGTCGGCAGCATCTATTTTATTGTCCTCGACTGCTATGATTCCTCTTTTTGCATTTAATATTTTTAGCTCTATTAAAATACCGTTTATAATTTCGTCTGGGGATTCAATCATTACTCGATAATCAGTGGTAAGATAAGCTTCACATTCAGCACCATTTCCTATAACCGTTTCAATTACTTTATTTTTTGGCGGAGAAAGTTTAATGGAAGTAGGAAACGCAGCTCCACCTAACCCAACAATTCCTGCATCTCTTATTTTCTTTATGAGCTCTTCTGGGGTAAAATTTTCGATAGAGTCCACGTGCTCGAACTCAGCTTCTTCTTCTTTAAAATCGTTCTTAATGATAATACTTTGAATCTTATTTCCTGCAGGACAAAGTCTATCTTCTATTGCAATAACATCTCCAGACACTGAGGCATGGACTGGTGCAGATACGGGAGCACTCGTTGAGCCTATTACCATTCCAATTTTTACATGATCACCAATTTTGACAGCAGGGACATTAGGGGCACCTGTATGCTGTGAAAGAGGAATTACTGCAATAGAGGGAGGTGGTAACTTAACAAAAGGTTTATCCTTTGTCCATTTTTCTTCTTCAATTTCCGTACCACCAGGGGAATACGTGAATAACTTCATTTATTTTCTCCTTTCTCATCAAAAATATGACCGCAGTAAGGGCATATTTTTGAAGCTTTGTCTACTAAATGACCACAATTTTCGCATCGTTTTTTAAGCTGGGTAAAGCAATGCTGGCAGAAAAGATAATCACTTTTAACTTCTTCTCCACAAACAGGACATTTTGAAATTTCTTTTGATATCATTAATTCGTAGTATTTTTTCTGAAGTTCTATCACCTCCTTTTTCTCTTCGATTTCTTTGATGTCGTCTTTTGTCATGGGTGAACGAACCATAATATAAAATATGAAAGGAATAAGGCCCCCTAGAATCAAGGTCCATATGAACCAGGAAGTACTATTGCCCCCCCTTAATTTGCTATCCCTGTAAACATAAAGAGCAAAAGCTAATAAAACAATTATAAACGCAAGTAAAAATACAAATAAATCAAGTGGGGTGATCCATGGAAAAAGCTTTTTCAAATTTAGTATAATGCTATTCATAACAAAAAAATTATAGCATATCTTGCGAAAAAGTAAAAATTTTATTCAATTCTCGCACAAAACCAACAAGATAAAGAGAGCCAGTTATACAAAGGAGTTCCTTTTTAGACAAGTTTTCCTTAGCTAAATAAAATGCTTTTCTCGGATCTTTCACAACTTCTATTTTTCCATAGCTAATGTATTTTTTAAGTTCATCTGCAACGTAATATGCGTTTAGTCTCCTTGAGAACGAAAAAGGTACTTCTGTAACATAGAATCTTTCAGCATTTTCTGAAAGTGACGATAAAACCTTATCCAAATTTTTATCGCCGAGCATGGAAAAAAGAAAAACATTCTTTCTATTAAAAAGTTTTAGCGTGCTTCCAAGAGCTGCTGCAGAAGCATCGTTGTGTGCTCCATCGAGAATAACCAGAGGGTCATAACTTATAATTTCAAATCTACCAGGCCAAAAAGCTTTTGAAACACCATCGTATATATTATTCCGGGGAATTTTAATGCCTGCCTCTTTCAATATAATTGAGGCCTGAATTGCTACTGCTGCATTTCTAATCTGGTGAGGACCAATTATTTTTACTTTAATTTCTTTGAATGTTTTTAAAGAAGCTTGAGAAATAAAATCAAATATAGAAAAATCCTTATAAACCTTAACATTTTTTACTTCAAAATCTTTACCTAAAACAAGAAGTCGAGAATTTAACGTTTTTGCAACTTCATGAATTTTTTCGAGTGCTTCTTCGTCTTCTACTCCTACAACAACGGGTGATCCTTTTTTTATTATTCCAGCTTTCTCAAAGGCTATCTTAGATAAAGTGTTCCCGAGTATTTTCTGGTGGTCGAAACTAATTTCAGTAATTACTGAAACAAGAGGGTTCTTTATTACATTCGTAGCATCAAGACGCCCTCCTAAACCAACTTCAACAATTGAGATATCAACCCCTTTATCCCTGAAATACATAAAAGCAATGATAGTAAAGGTTTCAAAAATAGAAGGAATTGAATCATGCGGAATATTCTTATAAAGACTTTTTAATTTATTAGCATAGTGTAAAAAATCAACAGGGGAAATTAAACAACCATTAATAGAAATCCTCTCCGAAACATTGCTGATAGAAGGCGAAATATACAAGCCCGCAGATTTGAGAGCATTTTTCAATATTGAATTCAAAAATATTGCCGTAGAACCCTTGCCTTTTGTTCCTGTTATGTGAACTGACCTCACGGAATCCTCTGGGTTTCCGATGGTTGCAAGAAAATTAGTTATTTTTTCTAAACCAAAAGTTGATGAGATAGAAATGTTCTCACCTAAACTGTAAACAAAATCAATTGCATCGGAATAATTATCCATCCTTTTTGAGGTCTTCGAGATGGCTTAAAATAGTATTTTTAAGCTTTTCTAAATCTTTAAGTTCTTCTCTGTCTTTTTTAATTACCTCTTCCGAAGCTTTTTTAAGATAATTCCGGTTATTCAGTCTCATCAAAATTTTCGAAATGTCTCTATCTAAATCAACAAGTTTATTTGTGAATTTTTCGATTTCTTTTGACACTTCAATTTCAAAGGGTAACTTTAAATACAAAGTTACACCTGAAACAATAGCCTTTACACTTCTTTCAGGTCTCTTTTCAGGGTACATCAAAGAAGATAGACCTGCAATCTTACAAATTTTGGAGCTTTCTCTCTCGATAAGTTCTTTTTCAGAATTATCCGATGTAAAATAAAAGCAATCAACCTCTTGAATTATCGAAATATTAAATTCAGCCTTAAGACTCCTCAGAGATCTTATAATTGAAAAAATAAAATCAGCTTCCTTTTCTATCGGTTCACTTATCAAACTTTCATTATATTTAGGGAATTCAGCATTGATTAGCACGCCTTCACTATCGGGAAAATTTGCATAAATTTTCTCAGTCACAAATGGAATAAAGGGGTGAAGAAGTTTAAGAATTTTTGTTAAAGAATCCCAAAGGATATATTGAACTGTTTTTCTTTTATTCTGATCACTTCCATACAAACGGACTTTTGCAAACTCAATATACCAGTCACAAAATTCACTCCATACAAAATCATAAAGCTCCCTCGAAGTCTGTCCTGGATCATATTCATTTAGAAGTCCAATTTCTCTAATTATCGTTTTATTCAGTCGGCTTAAAATCCACTTATCTTCGATCTCAAGCAAAAGCTCTTTTTCGTCGAATTGAGAGGGTTTAAAGTCTTGCAGGTTCATTATTACAAATCTTGAAGCATTCCATACTTTATTAACAAAATTTCTTGAAGCCCTGAGTTTCTCTTTAGAAAGATTAACATCCTGCCCCCCTACAGTAGAAAGATATGAAAGAGTGAAGCGCAAGGCATCTGCTCCATATTCATCTATCAGGCTTAGCGGGTCAACAATATTTTTAAGAGACTTACTCATCTTACATCCGTTTTCATCTCTTACTAAACCATGTAACATAACCGTTTCAAAAGGCTTAACACCCATAAAATAAAGACCACTCATGATCATTCTTGCCACCCAAAAAAAGATAATATCATACCCGGTGATAAGAAGACTTGTTGGGTAATAGTATTCCAATTCTTTAGTCTTTTGGGGCCAACCAAGAGTAGCAAATGGCCATAATGCCGAAGAAAACCAGGTATCAAGAACATCCTCATCTTGCCTTATATTCTTACTTCCACATTTTGGACATTTATCTGGAGGCTCTTTTGAAACTACTGTTTCACCACAGTCTTCGCAATAATATGCCGGAATCCTGTGTCCCCACCATAATTGCCTGCTAACACACCAGTCCCTTATATTTTTAAGCCAGTCAAAGTAAACTTTTACCCATTTCTCTGGAGTAATTTTGATATCACCGTTTTCAACTGAAGCAATACCCATTTTAGCCAAAGGTTCCATTTTTAAAAACCACTGTTTTGAAATTATAGATTCAACAATCGTACCACATCTCTGGCAATGCCCAACAGAGTTTTCATAATCTTCTTCTTTTAGAATTAACCTGGCTTCTTTCAAATCCTTTACCAATTCTTCCCTGCACTGTTCTGTAGTAAGTCCAGTATATTTTTGAGGGACATTAATCATTTGGGACCTATCATTTATAACGCTAATAACATCAAGGTCATGTCTTTCGGCAATCTCAAAATCAACAGCAGAATGTGCCGGTGTAACTTTAACTGCCCCTGTGCCAAAATGTACATCGACAACACTATCAGTAATTATCGGAATCTCTCTTCCAACTATTGGAAGAATAGCAACCTTTCCTATAAAATCCTTGTAACGAACATCGTCAGGATTAACAGCAACAGCGGTGTCGCCAAGCATAGTTTCAGGTCTTGTAGTTGCAACTATTATAAATTCACCAATGTTTTCCTTTAGGGGATACTTTATATAATAAAGTTTATTTTTTGTCGTCACATACTCGACTTCTATATCTGAAATAGCTGTATGGCAGCGAGGGCACCAATTTATTGTCCTTTCACCACGATAAAGTAATCCATCTTTATAGTATTTGACAAAAGCTTCCAATACAGCATCTGCATAACTGCTATCTAAAGTGAAGCGTAATCTTTTCCAATCCGGCGACACTCCTAATTTTTTTAGCTGATTTAAAATTGTATTCCCGTACTGCTCTTTCCATTTCCAAACTTCTTCTACGAACTTTTCACGACCTATATCTTCTCTTTTTATGCCTTTTGAAAGAAGCTCTCTTTCCACAACATTCTGAGTAGCAATACCTGCATGGTCCATACCTGGAAGCCACAGGGTTTCTTCTCCTAACATTCTATGAAAACGTACAAAAATATCCTGGAGTGTATAAGTTAAAGCATGACCAATATGGAGTCTCCCAGTGACATTCGCAGGTGGCATCATTATCACGAACTTCTTTTTAGAATAATCAGACTCTGAGTAAAAAAAATTATTTTCTTCCCAAAAACTATATATAGAATCTTCTATGCCTTTATGTTCGTATCCCTTTTCCATTTTTTGTCTATCCTTTTATGTGGGGAAAAGACCATTTAAGCCACCTGGCTCTTTCTTTCTCAGTAAAGTAATATTATGAAGTTTCTCAATAAAAATCTCGCAATTAAAAACAGTTGCGTTCATTATATGGCCACCAAAAACCTGATAATCCTCGCTTCCTATTGAGCCATGAAGATGTATAACTGCTTCACCATCATTTTCATTACTAGAGATATTTCCTTGCAAAGAGATAACCTCTGCAATTTTATCAAATATTTTTGAAATATATTGCTCTCCATCAAAGTTCGCAAGCTCAGTTTTTTCAAACATCCCTATGCCGCTTGATATTACTGCTGATTCAATTCCGTAATTCTTACAAGCAATTTTTAATGACTCTATAAGATCTTCCCCTTTTTGTATCCTGATTGCAAGAGTGCTATTGCCTTCTTTTATAATCATTTTTTTTCTCCTTCGATCCTTTCCTTGCCAAAAGCAAGAATTGCTAAATCAAAATTAATTATATCCCAAATTGAGCAATTTTTTTATTCTTTTGTATTCGCTACTCCTTTCCTGCGAATCCTCCTCTGTAACCTGTGCTCTTTTCAGCAGGTTTATCACTCTGAAAAATTTTAGTCTTTCTGAAAAAAATTGCAAGTTTTTGGAGTATATCTTGTTATAACTTCACTTTTTCCATGTTTATTCTTCTGTAACCTGCACTCTTTAATCCTTTGTAATCCACGCTCTTTTTCAGTGGATTTATTAGCGGGTTATAAAAAACAGCGCTCTCCTATTAAATTGAATTGCAGCTTTTTTTAATAAATTCTGTTGACCTATAACGTTTGCGTAAGAACATTTAAAACACACAAAGCGGGAGATCCCTTTACTCCCGCCTATTAAGTTGTATGAGAATCACTTAGCACATAGCAAATATATCTGCTTAATTTTTATCTTCTATCTTAAAGATACCTCCTCCAAAAACACCTATATAAACAATGCCATTTTTAGAATCAGTTGCAAGAGAGGAAACAGAAATATGGAAATCACCATCAAGAGGGATTTTTTCCCATGTTTTTCCAGAATCCTTAGACATAAATAAGCCATCATGGTATGTTCCTGCATATATGATGCCTGTTACAGGGCTCACTGCTATAGCACTTACACTATATCCAGTTAAGCCTATCTTTTCCCATGTTTTTCCACTATCAATACTTTTATAGATGCCCTGTGTGGTAAACTCTTCATAAGAAAGTGGTTCAACGTCGTTTATTCCTGTTACTCCAAGATAAACAATATTATGGTTATGCGGGTCAATCATAATTGTAGAACCATGAACGTGTTTGGAATATTGAATATTTATCTCTTGCCATGTTTTTCCGCCGTCGGTAGATTTCGAAAGTCCACTTGCCCAATAAATTATATTTGGATTGTTAGAGTCAACAAGAATTCTACTATTAAAGCAACTATGCGCAGATATTGCACTCCAATAGTTTTCCTTGAAGTTTGGAATTTGAAACCAATGCAACCCTTTATCCTCGGATTTAAAAAGCCCCTTATAAGTCTCTGCATAAATTATACCTTTTACTCCCACTGAGATGTTATAAAGATTGCTTTCGTTAAGGTCAAGATCTGTTAATTTCCAGTTTTTCCCGTTGTCCAACGATACATAAAGTTTCTTCAAAAACAAAATAGGAGGGGTTTCTTTTGTCGTCACACCCTTTATAAGGAGATCAGGATAAAGAGGATTAAAATAGAAGTCACCCATCTTTTCCCATGTTTTGCCGCAATCGGATGACTTGAAGGTAGTAAAAGAATTATAAGTTTGGTAACTGTAAGAGACAATGTACAGGAGGTTTGGATTTTGATGGTCAATATATATGTAAGAAGTATTTACACTGTCTTCAACAGGATAGTATTCATAGTTTCCTCTTCCCTCCACTGCTTTAAAAAGGCCATTATTGCCAAAGGCGTATACGATATTTGGATTTTTTTTATCAACAGCTAAAGGTTTTGATAGATTTGATACTATACCAGTTAACGGAGGCAAAGTAGTTCGTTTCCATGTTTTTCCAGAATCAAGCGATGAGAACAGGGCACCAATATCACTATTAACTTCAGGAATTCGATACATATAAACAACTGGTAGATCCTTATTATTAAAGCTATCATTATACATCTTTAAAATGTCGTTTTCACTTTTTTGAAGGTCTTTTTCCCAGGTGATACCACCATCAGAAGAAAATAACACTCCAGCACCATGTTCTGATATCCAAATATTTTTAGAACATTCTGGGTCAATACAAATCGCATCAATTGTCTCAGGTGCATTAGCTTCATTTTTTATAGATAGGAGGATGCTCCAATGCTTCCCTCTATCTTCGGACTTCCAGATAGTAGAAGCATTTTCTGTCCGGCGAACTAGACCGAATTGGTCCATTATTTCTTCTGGATAAACAGCTGTATATATGATGTTGGTATCTTTTGGCTCTATTGCAAAAGCGGTAATAGAGCCATCCTTAATTTTTTCCCAGTGAGAAGTCTCCCAGGGCACAAATTCGCCTTCTTTACTATTCCCAATTTCAACTTCCTGATTTGGTATTTCGCTCTGAGGATTATTTTGTGGCAAGATTCCTTCTGTCCTCCTGCATCCAGCATAAACTGATAAAATAAGTATAACAAATATTGATGCTATTAACTTTTTTCTTAGCATAATTTTTTCATTTACTTTGGTATTCCAGGTTGTGAAGCATAACAATATGTAACATAATGATGAACTGTATAGAAATTCATGTCATTATCATTGTAATATGAATTTTCCCACCCTTCCCCACTATAAAGATGGTGTTGTCTATCAGTATTATACTGACTTAATGTACGGTTTATAGTATCATTTTCCACAACCATTGCAACATGTCCTGGGTAATCACTTGTGTCTTTCCACATTATTACACTTCCTGCACTAGCCCAGTACCAATCCGAGTCTTCCCAATAACCATTGTAATACATATAGTTCCTTAAACCAGTATTACCATTTTCAGGAACTGGTGTTGTCCATATCCAGGGAGCATAACCTGGAGGAAGGCCATCGTACCACCAATTCTCTACATCATAAGTGGTACTCATTGGAACTCCCCCAGCATACATTGCCTGTGAAACAAAATTTGCGCAATCATTTGTACAAGTCATATACTGGTTCGTGTTATACTCTAGAGCATAGTGATCTGCATAGTCAGCTGCATACTCATAGTAGTGAGGATAGCCAGGATAATCATAATTTGTATCTTTTCTCCGGTATTCATCTACTCTGTAACAATATTGAGAAGTTTGAGGAAAAGCAGCATCCTTAGCCTTATTTGCAATTTCTTCTACATGCTTGAAACCTTTCATTTCCATTTCATCTGCAGTTAGAACCAAACTGTATATCCTATAAAAATCACCCATTGAATTATCTGCAAAGAAGTTTACTGTTTCTGGTAGAATATTTCCGTTCTCTGAAAGGTCTGCTACAACTTTAAAATCAATATTAAGAGTTTCAGTTTTGCCAATGTAACCCTTTAGTTCAGCAATCCAACTATTTATTTCTTTATTTACAGCACTGATGCTGTTAGGGGATAATTCTCCGTTTTTCAAATCTTTGAATCTTTCCATTCCTCTTATTGCTGGCAACTCTTCCGGGGTTGTTGCTTTTAACATTTCACTTATTTTTACCTTGAATGTTTCCTCTACCTTACCCTCTTTAATTTCTACCTTAACAGGAGTCATTGCAACGGAAATGTCCTTATAGTACTGTGCTTCATTCTTATTGATCCAGGCCTTTAATATATCAGCAAGTTCATCTGTGACTACAGCCGTATTTATTGAAGAATCTTTAATGTATAGAGCATTCTTAGAATATCCTTTTGGAGTCCATGCAAATGTTGTTAATAAAAATAAGGTAGCCAAACTTACTAATAAAATCTTCTTCATTTTAACCTCCTAGCTAAAATTTTATTTTTATTTTTATTTTGCTTTTCTCAAAATTTAGTTTTATCTACTCTCTTTTCTTGCAAATCTTTCTGTTTTCCTCCTTACTACAGAGCCTTGCCCTCTTTCATAATACCACCACCTACCTTCTCGAGGGAGATTTCGCTCCCGCTTCTACATATATTTTTAATCCTTTGTAATCTGCGTCTTCTCAGCAGATTTTACTCTCTCGTGTCAATACATTTTTAAGAGATTTTCGGTTTTAGTGAAATCCATTTTGCACTTTAGCCAAAATTTTCTCTCTTCATATATAAGACTCTCAAACTCCAAAAAAGTTCCACCTTTTTAAAAGAATTTTAGACTTCACAAAAGAGAAAACCATACTGGTATCTTTAAACGAATCCTTCACTTTCCATCACAGATTGTTGTAACCTGAACATCTTTTGTAATGAAAGAAAGGTTAATAAGCTCTGACCTAAAAGAAGGCTCTGGTCCTATCTTGATCTCCTTCGTTATATCTGTTATTTTAACTTCAAATAGAGGAACAACCGTCTCAGGGTTGTTATCTTTTAAAAAGTTACAATTTTTTCCCATATTACCTCTTGAATCAAATTTGAAAACAGTCTTCATCCCTCCCGCCGCAATATAACCTCCATCTGTTGTCTGTTGAATTACTCTAAAGTTATCATCTCTATCAGTCAGTTTTGCCCATTCGGTGTCTCCTTTGGAATCAAGCTTTATAATAAAATCATTATCTTCATTCGCGATAGTCCAACCTACGGCAATATACCCTCCATCATCTGTTTGTGTAATAGAAGCTATATGATACACAATAGAAGGGTCAAACATCTTTCTCCATTCCTCATTTCCATCTTTATCGAGCTTTAAAATAAGTGAGTAAGAAGCAATAGCTATATATCCTCCATCTTTTGTCTGTTCAACATAAGAAAAATCATTTCCCCACTCACGCTCACTTACCTTATATGTTTTTGCCCATTCTATGCGACCACTCCTTTCAAGCTTTATAAGTAGGCCTAAGGGGTAGTCTCCTATGCCTCCTCCAATAATACATCCTCCATCTTCCGTTCGCTTCATAGAGTGAAATATTAATTTATCAAACACCTTCAACCATTCTTTATTTCCTTTTGGATCAAGTTTTAGAACGAAACAATTCCCACCTACCCGACTTGCAACAACAAATCCTCCGTCATCTGTTTGTTGAATCGTAAAGTCGGTTGGGCCAGATATGACAGTTTTCTCTCCCAACCCAAAAGCCTTTGCCCACTCTTCGTCATTTTTTGAATTAAACTTTACAATAATAAACCTGCCACTTCCCTTAACATAGGAGCCTGTGACCCCTGCAACGAAATACCCTCCGTCATTTGTTGATTGAACAACAGGGACTCCGTTATAACTACCATTCCTTCCAAAAGCCTTTGCCCACTCTTTTTCTCCATTTGAATTGACCTTTAAAACAAGAATATCGGAAGTAGTACTTCCATCCCACGAACCTGTATCGCCTGCAAGGATATACCCTCCATCAGCCAATTGCTGGATCGAGTTAAAGCCGCCGGCTACCCCACTATAATCTTTTGCCCACCCACTACCTTTTTGGACATTGCCTGGAGGTTGATTAGCTGGTTGAGAAGGAGTTTCTACCGCACTATGACCCCTACACCCTGATAGAACAAAAATTAAAACTAACAAAACAAAAGAAATTTTTACTTTATTCACACTTTACCTCCATGCCTAATTATATGTACTTTTGAAGTTAACCCTCGGCATTATTAGTGAAAATAGATAGCCAAGGGTTAACTCTTCTTAATCAAAATCTCAATAACTGTAATGCCAGAGATAGTAAAAAATGTGGTTCATCTGATAGAGCTTACCTCAATGATGTAGTGAACTCCATAAAAATCATAGTTGTTTTTGTAATATGCCGAATGATCATCACCATGAGTTCCATCAGGGTTTAAATGTAGGCTTCCACTTCCGCTATACCAGTAGTGTTTTCTATCGGTCGTATGAGCACTTAATGCACGGTTGATTGTATCGTTTTGGGTAATCATAATGACATGATTATTGTCTTTCTTAATAGCTACACACCCTTTGTTTGCATCCTCATAAGTTGAACTATAAAAATAACCATGGTTAATCATGTAATTCTTAAATGCTGGGGCATATACCCAAGGGCAGTAATCATAAGAAGAAACAGGCTCAGAGTTATCATACCACCAATGACTCGTGTCGTGAATTGAATCCATGGGTATTCCACCTTCATAGAGTGCCTGAGAGACATAATCTGTACAATCAGAGCTGAAAGAAGTGGAAAGTTGGTATTCATTGGTATTCCAATGAGTTGTATCCCACCAGCATGTTTCACCTGTTACTGGATTATACTCAGATTGATCATTCGAATCATTAGGTGGGTCATAAGGTGGATTAGAAGTCCATCTATCTGCATAATCGCCGGCTGCAATTCTATCATATGCATCGTGAAATGAGCAGATTGTTAATAAACTATTTTGCTCACTCTCCCCGATTATTTTTTCCATACGTTTGAACCCATATTTTTCAAGCTCCTCAGGAGTCCCAGGTTGTAAAATATCTGCATCTAAAAAGGTATCTCCATCAGGTGTCTCTACATAAAATTTAATTGAATCTGGGTTTACGCTGTAATTAGCATCCAAATAGAATTCAACCTTGAATATTGCGTTTAATTCCTCTATTTTATTAATGTATCCTCTCAGTTCTTTTAGCTGATCTTCAAGCTCTCTATTTGCATAATCTATCTGAGATTGTTTAAGGTTCGGCTTTTTAGAATTAAGGCAATTTATCATTCCTTTTATCATAGGAAGCTCTTCGGGTGACTGTGCTTTTAAGACTTGCTGCACATTTACATTAAAGATAATATAAGAGAGCGAATCTGACTGAATATTACTCTTAATCAGAACAGATTTTACTGAAGTACCCTTATAAAAAGGTGACTCCTTTTCTCGAACCCATTTTTCTAAACTTTTAGAAACCTCATCAATTACTGAAGATTGAGTATTTGAAAGTACATTTTGATTGAATCTTAACGATAGAGTAAATCCAATAGCCATTGATAAAATTACAAGTAAAGAAATTAATAACTTAACTTTTTTCATTTTTGTCTCCTTTGCTTAAATTTTTACTCATTCTAAACCTCCTTAATAAAATTTTACTTTTATTTTTATTTTGCTTTTCTCAAAATTTAGTTTTATCTACTCTCTTTTCTTGCAAATCTTTCTGTTTTCCTCCTTACTACAGAGCCTTGCCCTCTTTCATAATACCACCACCTACCTTCTCGAGGGAGATTTCGCTCCCGCTTCTACATATATTTTTAATCCTTTGTAATCTGCGTCTTCTCAGCAGATTTTACTCTCTCGTGTCAATACATTTTTAAGAGATTTTCGGTTTTAGTGAAATCCATTTTGCACTTTAGCCAAAATTTTCTCTCTTCATATATAAGACTCTCAAACTCCAAAAAAGTTCCATATTTTTAAGAGTATTTTTAGAAAACTTTTTTACCTTATCAAATTTCGCAGTGTTTCCTGAATTGGTATGAATTCGCAAAGTCAGGGTGGGATAGTATTTTATACCTACCCGACACTTTTCGTTGAAATTTGAGGGTTTTTTGAAGGAGTAATTTTTTTTATAGGGCCTGCTCATGAAAATTTGTATTTTACCCAAGAAAAATAGAATTGCAAAAACAGCAATTTAATCTTTTGGAATCTGCTGATAAAAAGTGCGGATTACAAAGAAGTAAACCTGCAATCTTCGTGAGCAAGTTCCAAAGGATTAGGGGAACATTTTGAGAATCACTCAGATTAGGTATATATTTATTGTTCTTAAAGTCAACAAAACCTATGCAACAATAAAATAAGGTCTTCTATATGAAAATTTAGATCTATTCAAAAAATCCTGCTATTATCGCTTGATTTTTGTTAAGGTATGGATAAAATCAATTGAATATATGAAAGGCGTAGATTATGGGAAATAGAAAAATTTCAGTTTTTGTTTTAGCTTTAGTTATTATTATCCTTGACCAGTATTCAAAATGGCTCGTGAGGTATAGAATTCCTATAAACAAAAAAATTCCAATATTGGACAAATTTGTTTATCTAACTCATGTTGCAAATGTTGGGGCCGCTTTTGGGATGCTTCCAAATGGAAGATTGTTCTTTATACTCATTAGTAGTATTTCCATAATTGTTATAATAATTTTAGCCTTTAAGCTCTCTTTCAACTTTCTCATTTCCTTTTCAATTGGCCTTATACTTGGTGGAATATCAGGAAATCTCATAGATAGAATATTCCTGGGCTCAGTTACAGATTTTATTGACGTAAAGTTCTTTAGCGTGTTCAATATAGCAGACTCATCAATCACGATTGGTACAATAATTATTTTATTTTACTTTCTTGTTATATGGAAAAAACCTTCAAAGTAGATCGCGAGGAGCGCCTGGATGTATTTATTACAGATAAAACTCAAAAAAGCAGAAGCTATATTCAAAAACTCATAAAAAATGGGAGCATTACAGTAAACAACAAAATTGTAAAACCTTCTCACCCTCTTAAAATAGGTGATTTGGTTTTTATGAAAGAACCTGAACCGCAAAAACTGCTAATTAAAAGTGAAAATAAGCCCCTGAAAATTGTGTATGAGGATCAATTTCTTGCTATTATCGATAAAATCGCAGGACTAACAGTACATCCTGTTGGCAATAAAATAGAAGATACGCTCGTAAACCGACTGCTTTTCCATATCAAAGATCTATCAACTATTGGAGGAGTTTTGAGACCAGGGATAGTCCATAGGCTTGATAAGGACACCTCAGGACTTATGGTTATTGCAAAAAATGAAGAGGCTCATATAAAACTTTCAGAAATGCTGAAAGAACACAATATTAAAAGAAGATACATTGCCCTTATTAAAGGCAAGCTTAAGGAGAAAACAGGGATTATAGATCTGCCAATAAAAAGAAAAAAAGGTGAAATAAAAATGACGATTTCAGTATTTGGAAAAAGAGCTATTACACATTATAAAAAAATTGAAGAAATAGGACCTTATACGCTCATTAAAGTCGAATTAGAGACTGGAAGGACTCATCAAATCAGGGCACACTTCTCGCATATCGGACATCCAATTGTGGGAGACTCTGTCTATGGCGGAAAGCTAAAAGAAGCACCTATAAGGAGGCAATTTCTTCACTCTTATGAAATTTCTTTCAAACATCCTATAATTGGTAAAGAAATAAAAGCATATTCAATGCTTTCAGATGATTTATTGGAGACTTTAGAAATTTTAAGGAAAAAATGGAAAAAGATAGGATAATTATCAAGAACAAAAAAGCTTTAAGGGATTTTGAAATAATTGACAAAACAGAGGCTGGGATAGTTCTTAAAGGATATGAGGCCAAATCTATAAGAAATGGCAAAGTAAGCCTCGATGGCAGTTTTATTAAAGAACAAAATGGAGAGTTTTTTATAAACAAAATGTTTGTAGCACAAAATCCCTCTGTGCATTCTGGAGACTCTGAAAAAAGGAAAAGGAAGCTTCTAATGCATAAAAATGAGATAATAAAATTTTCTACAAAGGAAAAAGAAAAGGGGTTGACGATAATCCCCCTTGATATCCATACAGCTAATAACAAAATAAAAGTCACTATAGCACTTGCAAAGCATAGGAGCTTATATGGAAATAGAAGAAAGATAGAGGAGAAAAGATTAAAAGAAGAAACAAGAAATATCAGGAGGAGTTAATGAAAAAAATAATTATAATACTTTTAATACTGGCTTTTGTTTGCTCGCCGATAGCAACTGTAAAAGCTGAACAAACATTTTCTCTTCTAGGAATAAGTGCAGTTACTGCAAACGTAAGAAGCAATCCCGGCACTGAAAATAAACTTATTTTCCAATTAAACTATAGAACAATAGTTTTAAAACTTTCAACAGCAAAAGATAAAGATGGTAATCTATGGTATAAGATTTATGATTTTAAAAACGATAAAACTGGTTATATAGCATCCTGGCTTTTAAAGAACACAGGGGTCACAATTCAGGGTACTGACTCTAACTTTACTGCAAGGGTCAAAACAGAACTATTAAATGTAAGAATTGGCCCTGGAACTGAGTTTAATTTAATCTCCACCCTAAAAAATGGTGATAAAATCTCTGTTATAAGAACTATTAAGCGTTCGGATGAGGAAGAGTGGTATAAATTTAAGGGAGATAACGGTAAATTCTATTTTGTTGCAGGATGGTTTACAGAAAAAATATCCTCACCACCACCTCAAAATCCAGAAAGCGATAAAACCACCAATATTGCCTCCTCAACCGACTATGTTAATTTAAGAAAGGGACCTTCTACTGATTTTGAAAAAGTCTCGCTTGTAGAAAAAGGAGATAGCGTAAAGGTAGTGGGATTGGCAAAAAACAAAAATGGGGAACTGTGGTTGCAGGTAACATACGGGAATTACACTGGCTGGGTTATTTCAAATTATTTCAAAGCAGACACATTACCTTCTCTCGACTTATCACAAACAGGTCAAAGTGGAACAACAAATGATGCAGTAAACCTCCGAGAAGGACCTTCCAAGGATTTTAAGTCCTTAAAAGTTTTATCAAAAGGCACTTCACTCTCAATAAATGGGGTTGCAAAAAATAAAGAAAACGAAACATGGTACTTTATAAATTCAGAAACTGATTCGGGTTGGATTCTTTCGACTCTTGTAGATGTAAAGAAGAAAGAACTTGGTATAATCAACAATGTTACCTGGGTGATAGCTGAATCAGGGATAGATGTCATTATCACAGGGCAAAAGCTCAATAAGCCAGCTCTTACAACAATCAATGATCCAACAAGAGAAATTCTGACTTTCGAATATACAAAATTACTCAAGGAAAACGGCTCTATTGATATTAATATTTTTCCCGCAATAAGGGTAAGGTATGAAAGTTTAGATAATAACACTACTGTCACTGTTGATCTCCTTAGAGAAATCCCAAACTCAATAGAATGTAAAAATGATACAACCGTTATATTTCATATAACTCTTCCAAAGATTGGCGAAAAACTTGTAGAAATAGGTGGAAGGGACATATACGCGGAAACCCTGATAATCGATGGAAAAACTAACATAAACCTTCAGAATTTTCTAAATCCATTCGATGTAAATATCAGGAACGATTTTCCAATCGAAATAAACTTCTTTGGAAAAAATATAGAAATAGACAGGTCACAAACCTCAAATAAGGGAGATGGGATTTTTATAGCTCTTGATTCACTTCAAAGTTTGTTCAATGTTTCAATTCTTGAAACTAACTATTCAATATTTATTGACCCTATTCTCGAGGAATATAAAAACGATAAGGAAACTACTTTAAAATTTTCTTTCCCTGCTGCAACCAAAAAAATTATCGAAAACGACAAAACAACAATAATTTTCAATGCTGAACCAGGTAGTTTCAGTATAGAAACCTCAAAGCATCGTGACATAGAAATTCCACCAGAAATAAGATTAGAATATCAAAATAACGTCGAATTAATTGCAGATCAAAATTCAGTTAAAATAACGACCTCGAAGGCAAAAGCAGGTAATCTTTCCGGTAAGACAATTGTTATTGATCCAGGACACGGGAGTTATTCAGGCCCTTATCTCGATTATGGAGCTACAGGGCCAACAGGAGTTAAAGAATCAGTCATTGTGCTACAAATAGCTATAAAACTCAAAAAGCTTTTAGAGGCAGAAGGAGCAATAGTCATTCTTACGCACGATACAGTTGACGATTCTAATAACCCTACTCTTGCTGAAAGAGTTTCAATAGCCAATAGTTCAGGAGGAGACCTATTCATTTCTATTCACTTAAACGCAAGTAATAATGTAGAGGCGCAAGGCACAGAAACATATTATTGGTACGACAGTTCAAAAGAATTTGCACGATCAATTCAAAGTATCATAGTAAACCAACTTGGAACAGTAGACAGAGGAATAAAAAAAGATTATCTTTATGTATGCAGAAATGTAACAACAATGCCCGCTATCCTTACAGAAGTACTTTTTGTAACAAACATAACAGAGGAATCTAAGTGCAAAGATAACACATTTCTCGATAAGATCGCGGAAACTTTAAAAGAGGGTATAACAAATTATCTTAATGAACACTAACTCACCTATCGGAATTTTTGACTCTGGCGTTGGAGGCCTTACGGTAGTCAATAACTTGATCAAAATACTACCAAAAGAAAATATAATTTACTTTGCAGACTCTAATAACTTCCCCTATGGCACCAAAACTGAAGGAGAAGTTATTAAGCTTTCAGAGAGAATAACAAAATTTCTCATCGGCGAAGGCTCAAAAGCAATTGTTGTAGCATGTAATACTGTATCCTCTATTGCAATTCCTCGTCTTAAGGAACTATCAGGAGAAATTCCTGTTTTCGGAATGATTCAGGCAGGTGCTCTATATGCAATTGAAACATCTAAAAATAAGAGAATTGGTATCATTTCAACACCGCTCACCGCACAAAAACATGCCTATTATAATGAGATCAAAAAAATAGAGCCTGATGCAGAAATTTTTGAAGTCGGTTCGCAGGAGATGGTAACCCTCGTAGAAGATGGTATTTCATATAAAAAATACGCATATAGACTTGCAGAAGAAAAACTAAAGGTTCCTCTTGAAAACAAAATTGATACGCTTGTTCTTGGTTGTACTCACTTTCCTTTCCTGTATAAAACTGTTAAAAACGTAGTGGGAGAAAAAGTAAAAGTGATTGACCCTTCAGATTTTCTTGTTATAGAAGTTAAAAAATACCTTGAAACAAAAAACCTGATTAAAAAGGATGACGATTCACAAAGAATATATTTTACGAGCGGAAATGAAGAAGAATTCAAAGAAAAAATGCAGATATTTTTGGACTATCCCTCTGAAAATGTCGAAAAAATTGATATCTAAATACTCAGACTCATCCCATCGCTTGCTGCAACAACCTCTATGCCAAGTTCAAATGAAAGCTTCTCAGCAAGAATAAACGGCTTTGCTCTTATCATATTCATACCAAAATGCGTCAATATAGCCTTGCGAGGCTTAATCTGTGAAATAATTGTTTTAGCATCATTCAAAGATAGATGCATCACACCATCTTTTGCCTCAAGAAGTACTACATTTAAAATAAGCGTATCGCTACCTTTATAAAGTTCATAAAGCCCATCAAAGAATTGAGTATCAACAATAAAAGAGACTATTTTATTCTCAAGGTTCATTTTTATACCGTATGTTTCAACAGAATGTTTGTGGGAAAAGCTTTCAAAAGAAATATTTCCAAAAGAAAACTTTTCCCTGTCTCCAAGGATTTTCACTTCCTCGAGAAAAGGCAGAAGGTAAGGTAAAACAACTCTACTGTTGCCCTCTATTGCTTCAATAGGAGCAAAAAGAATGCCTCTTTTCTTGAAACCTCCATTGGTTATTGAGTCTATTAAAATGTTAACATCGGTTGAGTGGTCCAGATGAATATGAGAAAGTATAATCCCATTGACACTTTCTGCATCAATTTTAGGTTTTGAGCTGGCAAGGCGTACAAGTGTTCCAGGACCTGGATCAAGAATTAGGCTTACCCCACAACAATTTATAAAAGTGCCTGCTGAGTACCGAAGTTGTTTCGCAACAACAAACCTTGCTCCACCTGTTCCAAGAAATTTTATCTCTGCCATGTTATCTCCGCCAAAATATTTTAGCAGAATTATTTTTTTTACAATTTTAAATTCAAATCCTGCTTCACTACAAACAATAATATTTTAAAAATCTCTAATCTCAAAAGTTCGTACATATCCTATTATTGGACAGAGGCATCTTCTATATCTGCATAAAAGGAGAAAAACCAAAATAAAAAGTTAGAAGCCCCTTTTAAAAGGGGCTTCTCCATCAATCGTCAATCAAAAGAAGTTATTAATATTCAGGATATGGCTGAGTTGGAGTTGATTTTTCCTCTTTGGGAATCGTTGTTACAATTGCCCCAGTTGAAAGAAGAAGTGTCGCAATACTTGAAGCATTCTGAAGAGCTATCCTTACCACCTTGAACGGGTCAACTATTCCTGCTTTAAACATGTCTTCAAACTTACCATTCTCTGCATTGAATCCGACATTATCCTTAGTCTCTAATACTTTGTGAAGGGCTATTACACCATCATAACCTGAATTCTCAGCAATTAATCTCAAAGGCTCTTTTAACGCCTTCTTTAAAATTTCGATACCTGTCTTTTCATCGCCCTCAAGCTTAAGTGCTTCAAGAGCTCCGAGCGCTTTAATAAAGACTACTCCCCCGCCTGCTACAATTCCCTCAGCGAGTCCTGCTTTTGTTGCCGAAACCGCATCTTCAACTCTATGCTTCATTTCCTTCATTGCAGTTTCTGTTGAACCACCAACCTTAAGAATTGCAACTCCGCCTGATAGTTTAGCTAATCTCTCTTGTAATTTCTCTTTATCATAACTCGAAGTAGTCTTTTGAATCTCTTCCTTAATCTGCTTAATTCTCGCATTAATGTTGTTCTTCTCGCCTTTTCCACCGATAATCGTTGTATTGTCTTTATCTATTTTCACTGAATCTGCCTTCCCAAGCATATCAATAGTAACACTTTCAAACTTTATTCCAAGGTCTTCAGAAATAACCTGGCCACCTGTAAGCATTGCAATATCTTCAAGCATTGCCTTCCTACGATCTCCAAAACCTGGCGCTTTTACCGAGCAACAGCTAAATGTCCCTTTAATCTTGTTAAGTACAAGCGTTGCAAGGGCTTCGCCCGTCACATCATCGGCAATGAGCAAGAAAGGTTTGCCTGTCTGTACAACTTTTTCAAGCAAAGGAAGAAATTCCTGAACCGAGGAAACTTTCTTATCAGTAATTACAATAAGCGGCTCTTTCAACTCGGCTTCCATTCTGTCAGGATCTGTCACGAAATAAGGCGAAACATATCCTCTATCAAACTGCATTCCTTCAACAGTTTTCACCTCAATACCAAGTCCCTGAGATTCTTCAACAGTTATAACACCGTCTTTACCAACTTTTTCCACTGCTTCGGCGATTGCATCACCAATTTCTTTAATTTTAGAGGACACTGTTCCCACTTGTGCAATTTCTTCTCTTCCAGATATATCTCTCTTATATTTTTTCATCTCATCAATAACAACCTCAACTCCTTTATCAATACCCCTTTTAAGGAGTAGAGGGTCTGCACCTGCGGTAACATTTTTCATACCTTCATCAATGATTATCTGTGCAAGAACTGTAGCAGTCGTTGTACCATCTCCCGCAGCATCTTCTGTTTTTGATGCGACTTCTTTTACAAGCTGTGCTCCTATATTCTCATTTGGGTCAGCAAATTCAATTTCTTTCGCAATAGAGACCCCGTCATCCGATAGCACAGGGGATCCAAATTTTCTTTCAAGAGCAACATGCCTTCCCTTTGGTCCAAGAGTTATTTTTACAGTATTAGTCAACTTGTCTACTCCATCTTGAATTGCTTTTCTTGCATCTGAACTAAAAATAACCTGCTTAGCTTCCATAATTCGCCTCCTTACTTTTTTAGGATTGCTAAAACGTCGCTTTCTGTGAGAATTAAGTACTTCTCTCCATCAAGCTTCAACTCAGTTCCTGAGTACTTTGAGAAGACAACAGTATCCCCAACATGAACTTCTGGCGTCACTTTCTGGCCATTGTCAAGAATTCTACCAGAACCTACTGCAATAACCTTGCCTTTTTGAGGCTTTTCCTTTGCTGTGTCTGGAAGTACAATACCAGACTTTGTCTTCTCTTCCTCTTCTTCTAATTTAACTACAAGATGATCATAAATTGGTACAATCTCTACCATAAACAACCTCCTTACAATATTTTTTTAAAATTTTTAGCACTCTCGGTAAGTGAGTGCTAAGTTAATTATATTGAAAGTCTAATCCATGTCAAGACCTTGAATAGATTTCTTTTATAATCTGTTTTATTTTGGTGAAAATATTCGTCCTTATTTTTTAGTTCTTCAAGCCATTCAGAAGCTTTCCATTGAAGGACAGTATCAGTGACTGAAGCAAAAATTATACGAGGTAATTTTTTGTTCTACTTATGCCAACTTAAAAGTTCAGCAGTTTCCTCGTTAGCAAAGTTTGCTAAAAGCCCATGCTTCTTTTCTTCCATTTCGGGTCTCCTTTTGAACATACTATTATATTATAAGCATTAAAATGCTCTTATCTTTTTATGGCTACTTTCCTCGTATATATGAATGCGCAGGGTGATAATTTGTTAAAGCTATCTAAAAATAATGGAATTTATGGTATTATATTGTCTATGAAAGAAGCAACCGTAAAAACGAAAAGCGAAGAAGAAACAATAAAGGTTGGTAAAAAAATTGCCGGGTTAATACTAAACAATAATATAGATAAAATAGTCATTTCTCTTATAGGAGAGCTCGGTGCAGGGAAAACTGTCATTGCAAAAGGCATAGCAGAAGGAATTGGATGTACGGACTCGGTGGAAAGCCCCACTTTTACATTTCTGCACATACATAAAGGAAAACTTCCCTTATACCATTTTGATTTATACAGAGTTAACGATATAAATGATATTGACGAAATAGGCATGTTGGAATATATAGAAAAAATAGGAATTACGGTAATAGAGTGGGGGGATAAAATAAAAGATTTAGTTGAAATAGATTTAATTATTAAAATTAATAAAGTTGATGAAAACGAAAGAGAGATAAATTTAATTTTTTCTGAAACGTTTAGAGGAGCAATTGATGAAGATTTTATCAATTAACAATGCATTCCAACCGTCAATAACAGCCTTTTCAGAAAATGAAAAGATTATTTTCTCGATAACTGCATATCAAAAAGATGACTGGCCAAACAATATCCTGTATGTTACGAAGACAATGTTTGATTCGCTTGGTATCGCGCCAAAAGATATTGAACTTGTTTCCGTTGTTTATGGCCCTGGAAGCTTTACTGGAACACGGGTCGGAGTAATTGAAGGAAAGATAACTTCTTATGCGCTAAACATACCTATAGTGCCCGTAAACTCTCTTAAATTTATAGCCGCACATTTCAAAGAAGAAGTTCATCCGATATTACCTGCTGGAAAAAACGAGTATTTTATTGCAAAATTCAACAATGGGGAACGAGTCGAAAAAGATAGAATCGAAAAGAAGGAGTTCTTGAAAGAAATAAATGGCATTTTAGTATCACCATGCGAGGAAATAAAAGACATTATAAGCAACCTGATAATTATAAATCCTGACCCAGAAGTCCTTATTAGTTTGACTTTGAAAGAATATGCTGATGGAAATATTTTTAAAGATCCTCTATCCTTGAATCCCCTCTATCTTCATGCAATTGATACGATATTCAAGAAATATAAAAATGGAAGAAATTAAAATCACAAAAGCAAGAGCAATTGATATTAAAAAAATCATTGAAATTGAAGAACTTTCTTATAAGGATCCCTGGCCAAGAGAAGTTTTTATGATAGATTATGTTTTTAACAGATCTGCACAGTATTTCGTAGCAAGAGTTGATAATAAAATTTGTGCTTTTACGGGCTTGTGGATTGAAATGGATAAATTTCATATTGTAAATATTGCAGTGCACCCAGATTACAGAAAAAGAGGTATTGCCACCTATTTCATGAATTTCATAATCGATTATGCAAAAGAAAAAAGGGCTAAAGAAATACACCTTGAAGTAAGAAAATCGAATACAATTGCCCAAAATCTTTACAAAAAATTGGGGTTTGAGATACTCGAGGAGTTAAAAAAGTATTATCAGGATAGAGAAGATGGATACAGGATGACAAAAATTATTGAAACAAAAAAGCGGAGGGAAAATGATAATATTGGGAATAGAGACTTCTTGCGATGATACTGCCATTTCTTTAGTAAATGAAAAAGGGACTGTTTTGAGTAATGTAGTTTCTTCACAAGAGGTATTCCATAAGAATTTTGGTGGAATTGTCCCTGAAATAGCATCGAGAAAGCATTCTGAACTCATTGGCTATGCAATAACTGAGACCTTAAAAATTGCAGGTAAATCCCTGGAAGACATTGACCTGATTTCTGTAACAAAGGGCCCGGGGTTAGTAGGTTCACTTATTATTGGCGTTGAGACAGCAAAAGCTATTTCATTTGCACTGAACAAGCCTTTGATAGGGATAAACCACCTTGAGGGGCATATTTATTCGCTCTTTTTAGGAGGTCCTAAACTCAGCAAAATAAAAAATCCTTTTCCACTGATTATTTTGATAGTATCCGGCGGACATACCGAGCTTGTGTTAATGGAGAACCATTTAAAATATAGAGTCATTGGCAGAACGCGTGATGATGCGGCAGGAGAAGCAATTGATAAATTTGCAAGGTTCCTTGGATACGGGTACCCTGGTGGTCCTCTAATAGAAAAACTTGGAATAAACGGGAACCCCGAGTTTCACAAGTTTCCACACCTTACCTTTAAAGGCTCTCCTTATGAATTCAGTTTCAGCGGATTAAAAACTGCAGGTATATATTTTCTTGAAAAAAATCCAGCAGCAGTAAAAAATAACTTAAATGATATTGCAGCAAGTTTTGAAAAGACAGTAGTGGATATACTTACTGAAAGAACAATAAGAGCAGCAGTAGATTATAAAGTAAAAGGTATTGGAGTCGTCGGAGGTGTTTCTGCAAACAAAAGATTGAGGAAAACTTTAACTACAGAAGCTCCTGTTGAAGTTTTTCTACCTGAAAAAACTTTTTCGACAGATAATGCCGCTATGATTGCACTTGCAGGATATAGACATTTCGAAAGAGGGGAAAAGGACAATTTACTACTCGATGTTTATTCAAGACTTGAAATAGAATAGTTAAACTCATAAAAAATAATATATGTAGGAAGCTGATCAAATAAGGGTTCAATCTGTTCATTTGCATAAAATTGAATTTCTTGTAAACTTAATTTGTATGTGTAGTTTTAGGAGGAAAAATGCAGATTAAAACAATTAAAGGTGCAATGAGTACTGCAGAAAAATTAATTAAAAAGATTTTTATGGAAGAAATAAAAAATAAGTCAGAGATAAATAGGAATACCGGGATCCTTCAAACGAGGTATTCTATATTTCTTATACAATATATCAAAGAAAAGGGTACAGAATTCAAAAAATATTTCCCTGAAATTTCGAAACAAATTATGTGGGATGAAGGGATTAAAATAAGTAAAAAAATCGTGATTGAATTCATTAATTATCCTAACATTGAAAGAAAAAAGCTTTCGATAGTTTTTGTACTGTCTGATGGTGAGATGTTTCAAATATCTCCGATCTCCTTAATGAATTTTTGTGAAATTGCAAATTTGGAAGTAGAAGATAATGGAGTTTACTATTTCTTCCCAACTATTTTCCTCAAAAAAATCAAAGGAGAAACAACTAAAAAAGAAATAAATATTATAGACAAATTGTCCTTGATATCGCAGATAAATAGCCTTGAAAACTTTGACGAGGAAGATCTGGAATATGCTGCTACATTTAAGGATTTTGATGTTGATTTATTCGGAGAGATAACAAGAACCTTAAGAAATATAGAAAAACACCTGGAAGAAATCGAAAAGTATTTGAAAAGGGATAAATAATGAGAAAGGATCTAAAAATTATAATAGCAGTTATTCTCTTCTCTTTTATCTTTTTTGTAAGTGTAGCACATTGCTATATTGTCTCCGATGAGCAAACAACTCATCAGATAATTTCTTTTAAAAGCCTTGATATTGGACAAATTCTACAAAAAGCAGGGCTCACAACGAGAGAGGAAGATGTCATAAACTTGGAAGGCAGTACCTTATCCTATACTGAGAAAGTTACAATAGCAAGGGCAAGGCCTGTTCAAATAGAGATCGATGGTAAAACCTCGACTTACTACTCAACAAGCGAGACAGTGCAGGACTTTCTTAACGAGAGAGGGATAAAATTAATAGATAAAGATTATTTGAATCCCTCGTCTAACTCAATAATTAAAAATCAAAAAATAGTTATAAAAACTTATATAGAAAAGGAAAAAGTCGTTAATGCATCTATTGACTACAAAGTTATCTATAAAAACGAAAATATTGTTGCAAAGGGGCTCATTGTAAAATTAAATAGTGGAAGAGACGGAATACTTGCAAAGCATTATAAAGAAATCTATTTTGGCGGGAAGAAAGTAAAGGAAGAATTTGCTTATAGTAAAGTTATTAAAGCACCAGTAGAAGAAATTTACCTTGTTGGCTCAGCAACACTGCCTGAACAATATCTTAAAATATACAATATGGTTGCTACATCATATTCTCCAACATTTGCAGAAACAGACAGCAACCCCTGGATGACTGCAACAGGAATGAAAAGTGGATTTGGCGTGGTAGCTGTTGACCCCAAGGTAATACCACTTGGAAGTTTACTCTATGTAGAAGGGTATGGTTATGCGGTAGCAGGCGATACGGGTGGAGCAATCAAAGGTGAAAGAATAGATGTATTCTTCTACTCAACAAGCCAGTCAAACAAGTGGGGAATAAAAAATGTAAAAGTTTATCTCCTACCAGGTAAATGGAAATTCAACGACAAATTAAAGTATTAATTGAAAAATATAGAATCTTTCCTTCGGATAAGCTTGGCCAGAACTATTTAATTAACCTGCAGGCAATTGATTATATAGTGCAGTTAATTAACCCTGATAAAAATAAATCCTACATTGAAATAGGGCCAGGTTTTTTGCAATTAACAAATCCCATTGCAGAAAAAGCGAAAGAAATAGTTGCCATCGAAAAAGATAAAAGATTTGAGGATTTCTACAAAGAATTTGAAAAACCAAATATAAAGATAATATTTTCGGATGCACTTGATTTTGATCTCATCAACTCAGAAGCTCATGAGATTTATGGGAATATTCCTTACTATATCTCCTCAGAACTTATTATAAAAATTGCTCGCGCTTTAAATATAGAAAGAACGGTTCTACTTCTTCAAGAAGAATACGCAAAAAGAATACTCTCAAAAAAGGACTCCAAAGATTACAGTTCAATTACAGTACTGGTTGATTTCTTCTTTAACAAAAAATTCATAAAAACCTTTCCATCCAATTTTTTCTATCCTAAGCCATCTGTAAACTCATCTTTAATTGAGCTTAACAGAAAAGAAATCTATAAGGATATTGACATTCAGGATTTTTTAAATCTTGTTCGAGTCTCTTTCGGCATGAGAAGAAAAAAACTTTATAATAACCTGAAACAAAAATTTAAAGAAAATGCCATTAAAGAAGCAATGTTAAATGCAGACATTTCATTAGATGTTAGAGCAGAAAACCTTGATGTATCTCAATATATAAATTTATACAGAAAAATTTTTGACGAAAAATAAAATTTAAATAAAATATTCAGTGAAAGGAGGATAAAATGGCACATAAAATTGTTGAAGGATTGCTTTACACAGAATCAGATGAATGGGTAAGAGTGGAAGGCGAAATCGCAATAGTTGGTATTACCGACTATGCACAGGATAAACTCGGCGATATTGTGTATATTGAAGAGGCAGTGCAAGGCAATAAAGTCGTAAAAGAAGATAAAGTAGCTACAATTGAATCAGTAAAAGCCGCTTCTGACATCAACGCACCAGTTTCAGGAGAAATAGTTGAGGTAAACAAAAGTGTAGTAAAGGATCCCGCGATTGTTAATAACGACCCATATAGTAAAGGCTGGCTATTCAAAATCAAAATCGATAACACAGAAGAAATAAAAGACCTTCTAAATGCAAAGGGGTATGAAGAATACAGAAAAGAGTAGTTTAAGATATATACCCAACACTAAAGAACAACAGGAGGAGATGCTCAAAGAGATAGGAGTACCTTCTTTTGGGCATCTCTTGAATTCAATTCCTGCAGGAATAAGATTAAAAAGTGATTTAAAAATTCCTGACAAAATATCTGAACAAGAACTATTTGAAAAGATACATAAAATCTCCCAAAAAAATCTTAATTTTATTGATTTTAAGCCATTAATTGGTGCAGGTTCATACAGACATTATATACCCGAAGTTGTTAGAACTGTTGTTTCTTACTCAGAATTTTATACAGCATATACACCATATCAACCTGAGATAAGCCAGGGAACTTTACAGACAATGTTTGAAGTACAAACACATCTCACGAGGCTCACGGGCATGGATGTGGTTATGCCCTCAATATACGATGGCGCTTCTGCAACAGCAGAATCCGTACTTATGGCTTTAAGAATCAATAACAAGAAAAAGGTATTACTATCATCCCTGTTGCATCCTCATTATAAAGAAACCGTGAAAACATACACCAAATCACATTGGATAGAAATAATAGAAATGCCTCAAAAAGAGGGTTCAATAGAGACAGAAGAGTTAAAAAAATTAATAGATTCAGATACAGCCTGTGTCGTTGTCCAAAACCCTAACTTTTTTGGCGGAATTGAAAATATTGAACTAATTTCAAATATTGCTCATGAAAATGGCGCAATCGTGATACTAATAGTCATAGAAAGCTTGTCGCTTGCCCTTTTAAAATCATGCAAAAAAACAGGGGCAGATATAGTTGCAGGAGAGACACAATCACTTGGTATGGATTTAAATTTTGGTGGTCCTTACAATGGCTTTATTGCATCAAAAGAAAATTACATAAGGCAAATTCCAGGCAGAATTGCCGGTGAAACTACCGATGTCGAAGGCAATAGGGCTTTTGTAATGGCTCTCAGGGCAAGGGAACAGGATATCAGGAGAGAAAAAGCAACTTCTAACTTATGCTCAAATCATGCACTAAATTTATTTGCAATTAATGCATATATCTCTTTGCTTGGCAAGGAAGGTTTGTACAGGCTTGCAGTTTTAAATACCAAAAGTGCACACTATTTAAGAAGTAAACTCATTGAAACTGGCAAATTTTACGGAGACGATTATCCATTTTTTAATGAATTTGTACTAAGGACAAAAGACGATCCAAAACTTATTAGAGAAAAACTTTTTAAAGCTGGATTTTTGCCACCTTTAAAAGTGTCTGATTTCTTCCCGGCGCTAGAAAACAATCTTCTATTTGCGGTAACCGAAACTCTATCAAAAGAAGACCTGGACAAAGTTGTAGATATAATTCGGAGTTTATAATGAAACTAATATACGAAAAAAGCATTAAAGGAAGAATAGGCTTTTCAATGCCTGAAGATAGATTTGAAGACATAAATGTTAAAGACTGTATTCCAGAATACGCCCTTTCAAAAGAAAAGAAAGAACTTCCTGAAGTTTCTGAAGTTGATGTGGTAAGACATTTTACTACTTTAAGCAAAATAAATTACGGAGTAGACACAGGCTTTTATCCACTTGGTTCTTGCACTATGAAATATAACCCAAAGATAAATGAAAAGCTTGCAAACCTTGAAGGTTTTACATTTGCCCACCCTCTTGCAGATATTAAACACTTCCAGGGAAGTCTTGAATTAATGTACGAGCTCGAACAACTACTTAAAGAAATTACGGGAATGGATAGATTTACTCTTGCACCTGGTGCAGGAGCACATGGCGAACTTGTCGGCGTTCTTATAATGGGAAAATACTTTGAAGATTCAGGTAAACCAAGGCACAAAATGATTGTTCCCGACTCAGCCCATGGAACTAATCCAGCATCTTCAGCGATGGCTGGGTTTAAAGTAGTAGAAGTAAAATCAAACGAAAGAGGAACTGTTGATATTGAGCATCTTAAATCACTTATGGACGAAGATACCGCAGGAATAATGCTCACAAACCCAAATACAGTTGGTTTATTTGAGACAGATATAACAGAAATTACAAAAATTGTCCATGGAAAGGGCGGTCTTTTATATTATGATGGCGCAAATTTAAACGCTCTTCTTGGGATAGTCAGACCCGGAGACACTGGTTTTGATATAGTACATCTTAATTTACACAAAACATTTTCAACTCCACATGGAGGCGGGGGTCCTGGAGCTGGAGTCGTAGGAGTCAAAAACCATCTTATCGAATTTCTACCTTCCCCAATAGTCTGCAAATGCGATGATTTTTATTCCCTTGAGTACCCTAAAAAAAGCATTGGAAGAATCCGGGCATTTTTTTGCAACTTCTCAGTTCTTGTAAAAGCATATGCATGGATACTGTCAATGGGGAAAGACGGACTTAAAGAAGCAGCAAGAGTAAGCATAATAAATGCAAACTATGTACTCTCAAAGCTTAAACCTTATTACAGACCGGCATATGGCAGGTTCTGTATGCACGAATGCATACTTACTGGAAGGGACTATAAGGAGTACGGAATCAAAACTTTGGATATTGCGAAAAGATTAATGGATTATGGCTTCCATCCTCCAACAATATACTTCCCACACTTCGAGCCCTATGCTCATGAAACAATAATGGTGGAACCCACAGAATCAGAAAGCAAAGAAACAATAGATGAATTTATCAATGCAATGATAAAGATA
>Ga0210051_1000079_pt1 | contig 66734 bp, 47 predicted proteins | sample CryGey092014_all_FD_185464 | JGI IMG/M metagenome (GOLD analysis project Ga0210051, IMG submission 185464) | Groundwater microbial communities from aquifer - Crystal Geyser CG23_combo_of_CG06-09_8/20/14_all (SPAdes) (version 2) | ecosystem: Environmental > Aquatic > Deep subsurface > Groundwater...
TCAATACCGGAGTGGACATCGGCCGGAAGCTGGACCATCTCGCGTTCGAGGACGGTAAGTTGGCCGTCTCGCCGCCGCCGCTGGCCGAGATCCCGATGCCGGTCATCTTCGAGGTGCTGCCGCGGAACTGGTATCGCGGCTCGGTGGGTGCGGCCACCCAGGAGGCTGCGAAAGCGTTAGGGCTGCTGGCCATCGTGCCGGTTGAGGACACGCCCGAGGGCGTCGATCCGAAACACGAACGGGCGCTCCCGTGGGCAACCGGCGCCGACGCTGCGGCGAACGAGGCGCTGACTGGCGCGCCGATCGCCATGGTCTCGGACTGCGATGACGTGATGGCGGTCTGCGCCTCGTTGAAAGAGAAGAACCCGGCCCAGATCGTGGTCATTCGCGTCCCGGCGAATCCCGCCGCTACGGAACGGGTGCTGCAACTTGCCCGCGACGGAGCAGAGGTCGTCCACTTGGTGTTCGACTCCCACGGTCGCGAAGAGGCGCCCGAACCGCGTCATGCCCGCGACGTGCTGCGCGAGGTTCATGGCGCCCTGGTGAAGAGCCTCCTTCGTGACCAAGTCACGCTGATTGCCTCCGGCGGCATCGCTATGGCCGAGCATGTGGTTAAGGCGCTCATCTGCGGCGCCGACCTGGTCGCCATCGATCTGCCCTTGGTGATCGCGCTCGAATGCCGCCTCTGCTTGGAGTGCGAACGCGGTGAGCTCTGCCAAATCGCGCTGGAAGAAGCCGACCTCGAATACGCCACCCACCGCCTCGTCAACCTCATGGGCGCCTGGCACCACCAGCTCATCGAGTTGATGGGCGCCATGGGCATCCGCGAAGCGCGCCGACTTCGCGGCGAGACGGGCCGCGCGATGTTCTTCGAAGACCTGGAACGCGATTCGTTCGGCCGGCTGTTCGGCAAACGGAAGGAGGCGGGCAACTGATGGCTACCACAGCAACAGCGTCCGGCGCTACGCCTCAATCCCCCGAGGACTTCCTGTCCCAGCCGGAGTTCGCCCAGGTCTCGCGGGACGTGCGCCCGGCGCCGCCGCGCTACCGCAACGAGATCGGCAAGTTCAGCGTTCACCGCTCGTCCGGGTGCATCCGGTGCGGCAGGTGCGCGCAGCTCTGCCCGCACGGCGTGCACGTGCGGCCGGAGGGCTACGGGTTGCCGATTCGGCCGTTTGACTATCGGTGCCTCGGGCCTGACTGCGCGAAGACCGATCACTTCTGCATTGGCGCCTGCCCCGAAGGCGCCCTGTCGCTGACTGAGAATCCGGTGTTCGACACCCTCGGCGACTACCGCTGGACGGCGGATCTGCTCGTCAGCAACTGGGTCATGGCCGAAACCGGGCACGCGCCGGGACCCCACCTCAACAGCGAGACCGGCGACTCGGGCGGCGGGTTCGACAAGCTGCGGCTGCGCTTCCCCGAGGCGCCGCCAGGCGACTTGCGCCGCGAAGACATCTCCACCGAACTCCTGCTCAACCGCCGCAAAGACGACTCCCGACCCAAGCTCAAGATCGATGTCCCGTGGTACGGCGGCGGGATGTCGTTTGGCTCGGTCAGCGTGTACACCATGATGGCCAAGGCCCGCGTGGCCAAGGCGTGGAACACCTTCTCGTGCACCGGTGAAGGCGGCTACCCCCCGCGGCTGGTGCCGTACGCAAAGCACATCATCACCCAGGTCGCCACCGGGCTGTTCGGCGTGCGCGAGGAGACCATCCAGCGGGCGCCGATCGTCGAGTTCAAGTACGCCCAAGGGGCCAAGCCCGGTTTGGGCGGGCACCTGCTGGGTGACAAGAACACCCCGGCCGTCGCCGCGATGCGCGAGGCGGTGCAGGGCTTTCCGCTGTTCTCTCCATTCCCGTTCCACAGCGTCTACTCCGTCGAGGACCACAGGAAGCACCTCGACTGGATCGCGCACGTCAACCCCAACGCACTCCTATCCGCCAAGGTCTCGACACCGGTCGATGTCGACATGGTCGCCGTCGGCTCGTACTGCGCCGGCGCACACATCGCCCACCTCGACGGCAGCTACGGCGGCACCGGCGCCGCGCCCAACGTCGCGAAGAAGAACATCGCGATGCCCATCGAGTACGCCATCAACCGCGTGCACCAGTTCCTGGTCGACGAGGGCATCCGCGAGCAGATGACCCTCATCGCCAGCGGCGGCGTCCGTACCCCCATGGACATTGCCAAAGCCATCGCGTTGGGCGCCGACGGCTGTGTAGTCGGCACAGCCGAGTTGGTGGCACTGGGCTGCATCCGCTGTGGAAATTGCGAGAGCGGCCGCGGCTGCGCTCGGGGCATTGCCACCACTGACACCGAACTGATGGACCTGATGACCACCCAGTGGTGCACCCAGCGTCTCGTCAACCTCTACAGCGCCTGGCGGGAGATGTTAGTCGATATTCTGTATCGGCTGGGGCTCGACTCCGTGGCAGCGCTGCGCGGGCGGACGGACCTGCTGACGCATCTGGACTACGAGAGCAACGCAGCCTCATGACGAAACGCCGCACTCACAATCAGGCGTTCCCGACCGCTCGCGCTGAAGCGCTCATCCGCGCGAACGCGTGTTTCCGACCGGATGGCGAGCTGCCACTGCGGCCCCGCGAGGCGGAAGGCGGCTGCGGCGTCACCGGGTTTGCGTGCACGATCCCTGTCAGCGGCCGGCACATCTATGAGCCGTCCATCCAGATGCGCAACCGCGGCAACGGCAAGGGCGGCGGTATCGCGGCTTGCGGACTGGTGCCGGAAGACTTGGGCGTCTCGCGGAAGGTGTTGCAGGAGGACTACCTGTTGCAGGCCGCCTTGCTCGATCCCGGCGCCCGCGGCGAGGTGGAGCGGAAGTACCTCGAACCGTTCTTCGAGATCGATCAGGGCGGCATGATTCCGACGGTGGATGACTACCGCGACATCGAGCTGCTGGAAATCAAGCCACCGGATGTGGCGCGGTACTTCGTCCGCGTCAAGCCCGACGTGCTCCAGCGATTTGCGGAGGACAAGGGGCTAACCGCGCTGTCGGAGCGCGACGTTGCCGACGAGTTCATCTACCAGAACTCACTCCGCCTGAACCAGGAGTTCTACGCGTCGCTGGGTGAGCAGCGCGCCTTCGTGGTGTCGCATGGCCGCAACCTGCTGATCGTCAAAATCGTCGGGTTTGCCGAAGCGGCAGTGCAGTACTACCGCATGCAGGACATGCGCGCTCACGTGTGGATCGCCCATCAACGCTACCCGACCAAAGGCCGCGTCTGGCATCCGGGTGGCGCTCATCCGTTCATCGGTCTGAACGAAGCGCTGGTCCACAACGGGGACTTCGCCAACTACCATTCGGTCAGTGAGTACCTGGCTCAGCGCAACCGATTCCCGCAGTTCCTGACCGACACCGAAGTCTCGGTTCAGCTCTTTGACTTGTGGGACCGCATTTACCGCTACCCGCTGGAGTACTCCATCGAGGCGATGGCGCCGACCACGGAGTTGGACTTCGACCAACTGCCCCAAGAGAAGCAGCGTATCTACCGCCAGCTTCAGGCGACGCACATGCACGGCTCGCCGGACGGACCGTGGTTCTTCATCATCGCCCGCAGCCTCGCCAACAGCGGCGAGTTTCAGCTCATCGGCATCACCGACACGGCAATGCTCCGGCCCCAGGTGTTCGCGCTCCAGGAAGGCGAAGTGTCCATCGGTCTGATCTGCTCCGAGAAGCAGGCCATCGACGCGACGTTGGCCAGCCTGGCAAGCGAAGACAAGCGCTTCACGCCCATCGCCGATCACTACTGGAACGCTCGCGGCGGCAGCCACACCGATGGCGGCGCGTTTGTGCTGACGGTCTCGCCCAACAACGGCAGCGGTGAGTATGTCATGCGCGTGACCGACAAGTTCGGTCGGCCGGTGGCGACGCCGCCCGGGCAGGTTCATGCGGATTTGTCGGTGGCGGTGCGTAGTGAGGCAAGGACGGAAGAGGACAGCGACGACCTCAAGGATGCGGCAGAGCGCGGCGACGCGGGAGCGCTGTTCGCGAAGGTCCGCGACTCGCTTGTTGAGTGGGACTACGACCGGCTGCGGTGGTTTGTGGACGAGCTTGCTGACCAGACTGCCGACGCCGCGCCCGCCCTCGGCATCGACGCGCTGACGCTTTGCCTCGACCGACGCTATCCGACGGGCGACAAGAAGCGCAGTTCGGTGCTCACCATCCTGCGCGGCGGGCTGGAGCGGATCTTCGAGCGGCAGCCGCGCCTGAGTCAGGGCGGCGCCGGCGCGTTGCGCCGGATCACCTGGGATACGCGGGAGACGCTCCGCGGTCCGGATGACGGCGAGACGACGCTGCTGATCGACGCGCGGGGCTTCAGCCCGGAAGGCGAGAACTGCGACGCCGCGCTGGCGGTCAAGGCATATCACCTCGGCTGGCAGCGCCTGGTTCACTACAACGTGCGCGGCACGCGCTTCCACGCGGTCGGCTTCGGTCCCGACACCGCCGGGCTGCGAATCGACTGCTACGACAACCCCGGCGACTACCTCGGTTCCGGGATCGACGGTCTCGAGTGCTACGTCCACGGCAACGCCCAGGACCAGCTCTGCCAGATTGCGAAGAGCGGCAAGCTCGTTGTCTATGGCGACGTCGGCCAGACGTTCTTGTACGGCGCGAAGGGTGGCGAGGTGTACGTCCTCGGCAACGCCGCCGGGCGACCGCTGATCAACGCCGTCGGGCGGCCGAAGGTCGTCATCAACGGCACGGCGCTGGACTTCTTGGCCGAGTCGTTTATGGCGGGCGACCCACACAACGGCGGCGGCTTCGCGATTCTCAACGGAGTGCAGTTCGACGCCGACGGGAACGTCGTTCCGCTCGAACTGCCCTACCCGGGTAGCAACCTGCTCTCGTTAGCGTCGGGCGGCTGCATCTTCGTCCGCGACCCCCACCACAGCCTTGTCGAGGAGCAGTTGAACGGCGGTGTCTACCGACGGTTGACGACCGCCGACTGGAAGCTGATCCTGCCCTTCCTGCAAGAGAACGAGCGACTCTTCGGCATCCAGGTCGAGCGCGACCTGCTCACCGTGGAAGGCGAACTCCAGCCACCCGAACACGTGTACCGGAAGGTTGTGCCCCTGGCTCACGCCACCGAGACGGACGGCGCAGGCGAATAGCGATGGCGACTCCCCTCGAATGGAACGATAGTGCCTTCCTGCGCGAAGTCGAGCGCCGCAGCGGCACGCCGGTCAGCGCGTGCTATCAGTGCCACAAGTGCTCGACTGGCTGCCCCGTCGGTCCCGAGACAGACTTTTCGTCCAGTCAGCTCATGCGGCTGATCCAACTCGGCGCCGCTGACGAAGCCCTCGGCAGCCGCGGCATCTGGCTCTGCGCCTCTTGCGAAGCGTGCACGACGCGCTGCCCGCAAGGCATCGACATCGCCGGCGTGATGGACGCCCTGCGCATCCTGGCCGTCGAGCGCAAAGTTGTCGGCCCGCAAGCCCGCGCACAGCACTTCAGCAGCACCTTCCTCGGCAGCGTCCGCCGACTCGGCCGCGTCTACGAAATGGGCGCCTTGGCCGGCTACAAGCTCCGCAGTGGTGCGCTGTTCGAGGATATGGACAAAGTGCCGAAGCTGCTCAAGAAGCACAAGCTCGCCCTGCTCCCGAAGAAGAGCGGCAGCGCAGCGGAGGTGCGGAAGGTGTTCGAGCGCGCGGAGGCTGAGGGGAAGCGATGAGATACGCCTACTTCCCCGGTTGCAGCCTCGAATCCACCGCGTGGGACTTCGACAAGTCCACGCGGGCGGTTTGTCGCGCGTTGGGCATCGAGTTGCAGGACCTCCCGGACTGGACGTGCTGCGGTTCGACGCCGGCGCATACCAGCAATGCGGCGGTCGCGGTGGCGCTGCCGGCTGTGAACCTGCTCAAGGCGCGGGAGTTGGGCGTGCCGATGATGACCGCCTGCGCCTCGTGCTACTCGCGGTGCCGCACCGCCAACCACAAGATCGGCAGCGACTTGGCGGAGCGGCAGCGCGCGGAGCGCGTGCTCGGCCGGCCGTACGACGGCAGCGTCGAAGTTCTGCACCTCCTGGACGTGTTGGTCAACCACTGTGGTGTGGACGCCATTCGCGCCAAGGTGACGCAGCCGCTCAGCGGGCTCCGTGTCGCCTGCTACTACGGCTGCCTGCTGACGCGGCCGCCCGAAGTCGCCGCGTTCGACAACGCCGAGCACCCGACCTGTATGGACGACCTCCTCGTAGCCGCCGGCGCCGAGCCGGTGGACTGGCCCTACAAGACCGAATGCTGCGGCGCGGCGCTCTCGATCACCAACAGCGACGTGGTGCTGCGGCTGACTCACAAGCTCCTCGCCATGGCGCGGGAAGCGGGCGCGGATTGCATCGCCGTCGCCTGCCCGCTGTGCCAGTCGAACCTCGACCTGCGCCAGGAAGACGCGGTCAAGGCACACGGCGCGTTGCCGCCGACTCCGGTGCTGTACGTCACGCAGTTGCTCGGGCTCGCGTTGGGGCTGTCCCGTAAGGATGTGGCGATCGATGCCCTGATGGTCAGCGCAGAGCCGTTGTTAGCGAACCTCGGCGCGGCGGCCGCGACAGGAGGGATCGCATGAACGGCAACGGCGGACAAGCAGTCGCTGCTGTTGCTCCGGCAGGCGAACAGGAGTTGTCCGGTTCCGTCCTGGTCTGTGGCGGCGGCATCGCCGGCATTCAGGCTTCCATCGACTTGTCGGCTGCTGGCTTCCATGTCTACCTGGTCGAAGAGAGCCCGACCATCGGCGGCGGCATGGCGCGCCTGGACAAGACCTTCCCCACCGGCGACTGCGCGACCTGTATCATCTCGCCCAAGCTGGTCGAGTGCATGCGGGACCTCAACATCGAGATCCTGACCATGGCGGACGTGCTGACACTGGACGGAGTGGCGGGCCACTTCACCGCGAAGGTCCGCAAGCGGCCGCGCAGCGTTGACGCCGAAAAGTGCACGGGCTGCGGCGACTGCATCCAGGCGTGCCCCGTTCGCAATGTCGTTCAGACTCCCGACGCCTACACGCCCAGCCAGCCGCTGACCGAAGACGATGAAGTGAAACTCACCGCCGTCTGTTCGCGACACCAGAGCGATCCCGGCGGGCTGATGCCGATCCTTCACGACGTGCAGCATGAGTACGGCTACCTGCCACGCCTCGTGCTGGAGCACCTGGCGCAGCGGCTGGAAGTGCCCGTCGCCGCCATCCTGCGCGTGGCGAGCTTCTACGACGAGTTCCCCTTTGAGCCGGTGGGCCGACACGTCATCGAAGTCTGCAGCGGGACCTCCTGCTACGCGCGCGGATCGCGGGCGCTGCTGGAGCGGCTGGCGGACAAGCTCGGGATCGGCGCCGGGGAGACCGACAAGGACGGCCGGTTCACCTTGCGCCCGGTTCGGTGCCTCGGGCTCTGCGCGCTCTCGCCGTCGATGCGCATTGATGGGGAGAGCTTCGGCAGACTGACTCCCGACCGACTGCCGCGGATCTTGGAGCGGTTTGAATGAGCGCACCGATACGCAACCTCGCAGACTTGGACCGGCTGGCGGCGGCTGGTGCGGCAACGCTCTACCCCGAGCGGCTGAAGATCCTCATTGGTTCCGCCACGTGCGGCGTCGCCATGGGCGCTCGCGACGTTGAGGACGCTGCCCGGAGAGCCGTTGACGCGTTGGGTCTGGACGCCGTCGTCGCGCGGACCGGCTGCATCGGCTGCTGCGGCCGCGAGCCGCTGCTCGACCTGGTGCTACCCGGCGGTCCCCGCGTGAGCTATGGCGACATGACTGCGGAGAAGACCCACGACTTGCTCGCCGCCTACGCCGCTAACGGCGACACGAAACCACAACGCGCGCTCGGCCGGTTCGAGCGGGAAGACCATGTCTCGACCGGCGAAGTGCACGAGTACGCGCCCTCGGTCAACGAACTTGGCGGCGTGCCCATCTGGCAGGACCTCGACTTCTACCGCCACCAGCGGAAAGTCATCCTGCGCAACAGCGGCTCCATCGACCCGTGGTCCCTCGAGGAGAGCCTGGCCCGCGGCGCGTACCGCGGCGCCTTGCGGGCGATCACAGAGCTGACGCCCGAACAGGTGATCGAGGAAGTCTCCAAGTCCGGTCTGCGCGGCCGCGGCGGCGCGGCATTTCCAACAGGGCAGAAATGGCGCTTCGCCCGCGCGGCAGAGGCAGACCTCAAGTACGTCGTGTGCAATGCCGATGAAGGTGCGCCCGGCTCCTACATGGACCGGAACGTGTTGGAGGGCGACCCGCACGCGGTGATCGAGGGCATGCTGATCGGCTCGTATGCCATCGGCGCCCGGGAGGGGTATCTCTACGTCCGCAGTGAGTACCCCCTGGCCATCCAGATTCTGCAACACGCCATCGCCGAAGCGGAGGTGCACGGACTCCTCGGCGACGACATTTTCGGCAGCGGCTGGTCGTTCCGCCTCACGCTGCGCCGCGGCGCCGGCGCCTATGTCGTCGGCGAAGAGACCGCGCTGATCGAGTCCCTGGAAGGGCACTCCGGCGAGCCGCGCCCGCGCCCGCCCTACCCCGTGACCGAGGGGCTGTGGGGGAAGCCCACGGTCGTCAACAACGTGAAGACCTGGGCGAGTGTCGCGCCGATTCTCACCCGCGGCGCCGACTGGTACGCTTCCATGGGAACGAAGGGCACGACGGGCACGACCGTGTTCTCCCTCGAAGGCGTCGTCAACAACCCCGGTCTGGTGGAAGTGCCCTTCGGCCTTACGCTTCGGCAGTTGGTCTACGAGATCGGCGGCGGGCTGGTTGGCGACCGCTCGCTGAAGGCCATCCAGGCAGGCGGACCCTCTCAGGGTTGCCTGCCGCCTTCGACCCTCAACCTCGCCATCGACGCCGACGACCGGCCCGGCGAGACCGTCGTGATGGGCACCGGCGGCATCATCATCCTCGACGACAGCGCCTGCATGGTTGATATGACGCGCTACCTCGTCGGCTTCTTCATGGAAGAGTCCTGCGGCAAGTGCGCGCCCTGCCGCGAAGGCACCCGCCAGATGCACTCGATCTTGAACCGGCTATGCGAAGGGCGAGGCAAGGCCGAGGACCTGCCACTACTCGAACGCCTCAGCCAGACGCTAAAGATCGCCTCGTCCTGCGGTCTCGGCAACGTGGCGTGCAACCCGGTGTTCACTGCCCTGCGAGATTTCCCGGAGGAGTTCCAGGCGCACCTCAGCGGCACTTGCCCCGCGGGCGTGTGTGCGGTGGGAAAGGCGGTACCGGCATGAGCAACGGGAACGGACGCCCGGCCGCAGTCACCTCAGATCGAGTATCCATCACCATCGACGGCCGCACGGCCGAAGTGCCGCGCGAGGTCACCATCCTCGACGCTGCCCGCCAGATGGGCATCTCCATCCCCACGCTGTGCCACTACCGCGGATTGAAGCCGTACAGCGCCTGCCGGGTGTGCCTTGTCGAGGTGCAGACGCCGCGCGGGGCGCAGTACGTGCCCTCGTGTCGCCATCCCGTCAGTGCCGACATGGTGGTGCGCACGGACTCGGAACAGGTGCTGGCGTCCCGTCGAACGATTCTGGAGTTGCTGTTGGCCGAGGCGCCCGAGTCGACGGAACTGGCGGAGTTCGCTGCCGGGCTCGGCGTCGAGTCGACGCCCTTCGAGCCGTTGGCCGACGGCAAGTGCATTCTCTGCGGCCTGTGCGTGCGCGTCTGCACTGAGCGCATGGGGCGCGGCGCGGCCAACATCGTCGGCCGCGGGCCGTGGCGCGAAGTGCGTCCTGCCTTCGACGAGACCACGGAGACCTGTCAGGCATGCGGCGCCTGTGTGTTTGTCTGTCCCACCGGGAGGGTCGATCTCAGCACCATCACCGCGCGGCGAGTGGCGGGGCACGTCACTGGGTACGACCAGTTCCTCACCGCCCGACCGAACATCGACCTGGCGCATCCGCAGGCGGCGCCGCGCGTGCCCGCTATCGACCGCGACAACTGCGTTCACTTCAAAACGGGCGAATGCGGGCTTTGTGCCGAGGTGTGCCAGGCGAAGGCCATCGACTACGATCAAGCCGAGGAGTTCGTTGACCTCAGCGTCGGCAGCGTCGTGCTGACGCCCGGCTTCGAGGCGTTCGATGCCACCCGGCGTGGCGAGTTCGGGTTCGGCTATGCGCCCAACGTGCTGACCAATGTCCAGTTCGAGCGACTCCTGTCGGCGGCGGGACCGACCGAGGGGCACATTCGCCGCCCATCAGATGGTAAGCCGCCCAAGCGGTTGGCGTTCGTTCAGTGCGTCGGTTCGCGCGATCACGGCTGTGACAACGACTACTGCTCTTCGGTGTGCTGCATGGCCACCACCAAAGAAGCGATCTTGGCCAAAGAGCACGAGCCCGGTCTCGACGTGACGGTCTTCTTCCTCGACCTGCGCGCGTTCGGCAAGGACTTTGACCGCTACTGCGAACGGGCGCAGAAGCAGTTGGGCGTGCGGTTCGTGCGCTCGTTCATCTCGCGCACCTACGAGCTGCCGCGCACCCGGAACCTGCGCCTTGTCTACAACGGCCCGGACAGGAAGCAGGTCGAGGACGAGTTCGACATGGTCGTCCTGGCGCTCGGGCTCGAGCCGAGTGCCTCGCTGCAAGGGCAGGCCGAGCGCCTCGGAGTGGCGCTGAACAAGTGGGGCTTCGCCGACACGGCGGAGCTGTGCCCGCTGGAGGCGTCGCGACCCGGCGTGTACGTTGGCGGCGCCTTCCAGGAGCCGAAGGACATCCCCGACACCGTCATGCAGGCCAGCGCCGCGGCAGCGAAAGCGATGGCTTTGTTGGCATCGGCGCGAGGCACGCAGGTTCGCCAAAAGCAGTACCCGCCCGAGCGCGACATCGTCGACGAGCCGCCGCGCGTCGGCGTGTTCGTCTGCCACTGCGGCAGCAACATCGCCTCCGTCGTCGATGTCGAGCGCGTTGTCCGGCGGACCCGCGAGCTGCCGTACGTCGTCCACGCCGAGCACAACACCTACACCTGCGCCGACGACACGCAGAACGCGATGAAGGAAACGATCGAGGCGCTGCGTCTGAATCGCATCGTCGTCGCTTCCTGCACGCCGCGCACCCACGAGCCGATCTTCCGCGACACCCTCCGCGACGCCGGGCTGAACCCGTACTTGCTGGAAATGGCCAACATCCGCGACCAGTGCTCCTGGGTGCACTCGGGTGACCCCGAGGCTGCCACGCAGAAGGCCATCGACCTCGTCCGGATGATCGCCGGCCGCGCGGCCAAGCTGCAGCCATTGCGCGAGGACACCGTCCCCGTCAAGAACACGGCACTGATCGCTGGCGGCGGCGTTGCCGGAATGACGGCTGCGCTGGAATTGGCGGAGCAGGGCTTCCCGGTGGAGCTGGTCGAGAAGGCTGACCAACTCGGCGGCACCGTGCGGGACCTGCACGCGACGCTCTCCGGGCAGGACCCACAGGCATTCCTGACCGAGACAATCGACCGCCTCTGCGCGAACCCGCTCATCACCGTTAGCCTGAACTCCCGCGTCACCAAGATCGACGGTCACGTGGGTGAGTTCACCTCCACCGTTTCCACCAATGGCGACGAACGCGAGATCGAACACGGCGTCGTGATCGTGGCGACCGGCGCGACGGAGCAGAAGCCGACGAGCTTCGGCTACGGTCAGAGCGACCGCGTGCTTACCCAGTTGGAGTTGGATCGGCGGTTAGCCGCGGGCGACCTGTCGCTGCCGGCCAACGCCACCGTGGCGATGATCCAGTGCGTTGAGTCGCGCAACGACGAGCGCCCCTACTGCAGCCGCGTCTGCTGCACGACCGCGGTGAAGAACGCGTTGCTGCTGAAGAAGCAACATCCCGACTGCCGCGTGCTGGTGCTCTACCGCGACATGCGGACATACGGCTTTCGCGAAGCGGCCTACCGCGAAGCACGCGAACAGGGCGTTTTGTTCGTTCGCTACGAGCCGGAGCAACCACCCGAGGTCAACGTGAACGGCGGTCTCCAGCTTCGCTTCCGGGAGCCGTCGCTCGACCGCGATCTGGAGGTGCAGCCCGACTTGGTGGTATTGGCCGCGCCCATGGTTCCGCGGGCGGACCGGCACGAGTTGGGCGACCTCCTTCGCGTGCCGCTCAACGCCGACGGCTTCTTCCTCGAAGCCCACATGAAGCTCCGCCCCGTCGACTTCGCCACCGAAGGTCTCTTCCTCTGCGGCACCGCCCACGCGCCCAAGTTCCTCAGCGAGACCCTCTCGCAAGCGAACGCCGTCGCCGCGCGCGCCGCCTCGATTCTGTCGAAGAAGCGCATGCCGGTCAGCGGTCAGATTGCCTGGGTAGACCCCGACAAGTGCATCTCGTGCATGACCTGCGTCCACGTCTGCCCGTACATGGCGCCGCGCATCGGCGAGGTCAACAAGGCCGAGGTCCAGAGCGCCGTCTGCATGGGCTGCGGAAGCTGCACCGCCGAGTGCCCCGCCAAAGCGATCTCACTTCGGCACTACCTCGACTCGCAGATTCTGAACGCGCTGGGCAGCCTGCTGGGCGCGGAGGAAGAACCCGCCGCCCCGCCCTTCGCCCAACCGGCAGGCGTCGCGCCGCCCCGCTGGCGGAAGGTGACCGTAAGTGACTGACACGCCCCCAACCACCGATCGTGACCCCATCGTCCTGGCTTTCTGCTGCCATTTCTGCGCCTACGCGGCGGCAGATCTGGCCGGATCGATGCGCCTCCAGTACCCGCCCAACGTGCGCGTGCTGCGGCTTCCCTGCACCGGCAAGCTGGAGGTCAACTACCTCCTCGCCGCCTTTGAGCGCGGCGCCGACGGCGTGATGGTAGCGGGCTGTCTGGAAGGGCAGTGCCACTTCCTCGAGGGCAACCTCCGGGCCCGCCGCCGGGTGGAGCGCGCCAAGCAACTTCTCGGTGAGATCGGGCTGGAGCCGGAGCGATTGGAGATGTTCAACCTCTCCTCCGCCGAAGGCCCGCGCTTCGCCCAGATTGCCACGGAGATGAGCGAGCGCCTCGCTCGGCTGGGCCCCAGCCCGTTGCGAGGGACGTCAGCTCCCGGCGCGGCCGACTTCGCCGATCTGTCCGTTCCGCCCGATCCGTCTGAACCGTCCGACCACCCGCACGCCTAATACTACAACCGTACTTAGCGCGAATGTGCTCGGCGAGGGTCTCCTGACCCCGCCGCTCCCCGGACCGACAGGTCTCCTCGAATCCCGTGGATTCGCAGCCCTTTGAGACCTTCCGGTCAAGCGTTTCGGGGCGGTCGGAGACCTGCCCCGAGCTAAGTACGGTTGTAGTACTAAGCCGCCATCAGGAGACGCACAATGATCGTCGCCGACCGCAAGAAGGTCCCCGAAATCCGGGACATGATCAAAGACCACGAGCGTGTGTTGCTGGTCGGCTGCGGCACGTGCGTCACGGTCTGCCTGGCCGGCGGCGAGCGCGAGGTCGGCATCCTTGGCTCAGCCTTGCGCATGTCGTTGAAGCTCATCGGCCGCGGGAGCGTGGTCGTGGACGAGTGCACCATCGAGCGCCAGTGCGAAGACGCCTTCATCGACCTGGTTGCTCCGCGCGTCGGCGACTACGACGCCGTCTGCTCTTTCGGCTGCGGCGCTGGCGTTCAGACCCTCGCCGAGCGGTTCCCGAAGACGGCGGTCTACCCGGGTCTCAACACGCAGTTCATCGGCATCCTCGAATCCCAGGGCGTCTGGACCGAGAAGTGCATGGGCTGCGGCGCCTGCCGCCTCGGCGAGTTCGCCGGCATCTGCCCACTCACCCGCTGCGCCAAGCGCCTGATGAACGGCCCGTGCGGCGGCTCGCGCAACGGCGAGTGCGAGGTCAGAGAGGGGCTCGATTGCGCCTGGCAACTCATCTACGACCGCGCCAAGTCCCTCGGTATCCTCGACCGGTTCGACAGCGTCGCCACGCCCCAGGACTGGTCCACATCGCTCGACGGCGGCCCGCGCAAGGTGGTCCGCGAGGATCAGTGCATCGCGGGGTTGGGGCCGAAGGCGTGAGGCACCCCACGACCTGCGTGCCGAGGGCGTGAGCAAACCGACAGCACTCCCGTCCCTGACGCCCTACTTCAGGCTGAGTGGTGCTTCCGGGGTCTCCCCAAGCACCACGAGAGAATCGCCCACGCGGATCGCCTTCCCGTCGAAGCTGATGCTTGCCGGCAGCCCGCCCCTTGGCAGCATCTGATAGACGGCAGCGAACTGCGTCGTTGCCACCCTTCGCCTGACCCGCAGTGTGGACCACTTCGGTTCCCCGGGAACACCCGGCGCGAGGCAGTGCACGACTTGCGTTCCCGCAGCGCCGTCCATCGTTACCAGCAGCCGGCGCCCTCCGTCATCCACTTCCCAACTCGCGGTCCACTGGTCGGGGGTCTCGGCGCCGCGGAGTTCGGCAAGGTAGGCGTAGGTGGCGTTCGGCGCCTTCTCAGTGACGGGCACGAGCGGCAGACCAACTTCGCCTCTACCCACCGCGCGCAGGAACCAGTCGAGCGTGTCCGGCTTCTCGCCTTGGACGTCCAGAACGTCCACCAGGAAGTTGCCCGATAGGAGAAGCCGCCGCACCATTCGGTAGCCGTCGTAGGCGCCGGTCGACTCCGCCGTCGCCGCAGCGTAGCGGTCATCGACTACGAACGCCAACAGCTTCCCCGAGGTCGGTTTCTGGGAGGTCATGCCGACCGTGACCGTGTTGTGCGCCGCTGTGGTCTTGAACCACTTGCCGTGCAGCGGGCTGCCGTAGCCTGCGGTGCCCGGGTCGGGACAGAGGGTCTGCCCCAGTCCGCACAAGAGGAGCTGCAGCTTGTCGGGGTGACCGTGCCCGCCGCCGTGCTCGCCGTACTCGAGCATGGCGCACGTGGTGTCGCCTCCTTTGCCCTGACGAAGAACGACCAAACCCGCACCGGGAAGGTCCGTGCTACCGGGCGGCTGGTACTCGCCCACGTCAGGCAGCGCCTCGCCGTACTGCAGCGCGACCAATCCACCGCGCTTTGCGCCGGTGTCATAGAGCATCCGCAGCGCCCGGGTCGCCTCTGCGTCGCCGTACCAGGCAACGGCTCGTTCCAGCGGCTCGGGGCCAATCCGGCCGCGAGTATAGCCTTGGTCGTTGAGGGACGGTAGCACCAGATTGGGCTGTGCCAGCCTCAGCGGGAAGGTGAACATCCTCCGAATGCGCCCGACTTCGTGGAGCTTCTCGCCCGCGTGCCGGGCCGCTTCGCAATGGGCGACGAGCGCACTCAGCGTGTAGTCGTGGTACCCCATCGACCGCTCGTACCACATGCCGTCTTCGAGGATGCCCTGGTCGACCTGCGCGTCGAAGCCGAGCTTCCCTTCGCGGGCGCGCCGGACCATGTCGGGGTCCCCGAGGAAGTAGCCGGCACAGGCCAGGCAGGCGTTGTGCCAGCACTGGATGTTGTGGATGCCGAAGGTGTAGTGGCTGGTGTGTTCGGCACCGGCGCGAATGAGGTCCTGCTCCAGGTGTCTCCGTTCGGCGTCGGTCAGCACCGGGTACGCCAGGTCGGCCGCGTTGAACATACCGAGGAGCCACGTGCACTCGGACAGGGATTGCGACATCACCCTGCCCTTCCCGGCGGGGCCGCTGCCCAAGGGGAAATCCGCGTAGCGGTCAGCGTACCACAGGAGGAGACGGGCCGCCGCACGGCCGTAGCGCGATTCGCCGGTGAGCTGGTAGGTGAGTGCCAGGTCCCGCGCCGCGCCGCCAAACTGCCCATGGATGTTGGCGCGCCACACTGCGTCGTACTTCTCGCCTTCCCATTCCTCACTGCAGGTCGGGCAGAGATGCTTGTGGGGTTGGTCCTGCCGAAACTCCAGCCGGGCGCCATCCTCGGGACAGGAGTAGTTGTGCGACCAGCCGCCGGGCTCAGCCGGCGGCTCATCCGTCCGGTCGACCCAGGCGTCGGCCCGTGCCTTCAGGCTGTCGAACGTTGCCCGCGCCCAGTCGACTTCGCGGATCTTCTCTCGCATCCGGTTCAGCTCAGCGGTGTTGTAGAAGAGACAGGGGTGCTCGGGGCGTTGGGTCATCCGGATCTCCGCAGTGGGCGTCGCGATTTCGCGGGTGTCAGGCTGCTTCAGGACGGCGCGAACCTGGAGCGGCCTGCGCACAGCCTCGCCGGGCAGCGTCGCCGCAAACCGGCCGTCCTTCTCCAGCCGCATCGGCGCCGACTGCCACTCTGCCTCCCCTGCAGGTCGGTACTCCAGGTCGACGCGGCACTCCCCCCGCCCGGTGGCGACTGCCGTCAGACGCAGCGGCTCGCCCGTGTACGCCCAGCGCGGCCAGGCGGCCGCCTCCACGCTCGGTCGAGGCTCTCCCAGGTAGAAGCTGTCGAACCGCGCCCACTCGTTGGCGATCGGGTGCCAGGTGTTCCAGTCGAGGGCGACGACGACCTCTCTGCCTGCGAGCGGCGCCAAGCCACGTTGCAGCTCGCCCAGTGGGACGCGCCCTCGATGCCACTCGGTCACCTTCTCCCCGTTCGGATGGATGATGTGCCTGAAGAGCGCCTCTTCGGGCGCCGCCGCCTTCTCTGGATCGGTGGAGAGCGCGTCCCAGGTCTCCACCGAGAAGATGGCAATGGCCACGCCGCCGCTTCGCCCAGGCGTGGCGCAGTAGGTCTGGAAATCGACTGCCAACTCCAGAAGTGGAAGCTCGTTGGGCAGGCGCACTCGCTGCCCGATGAATACCGTCCCGGCCGCCGGCGCGGACTCCTCAACGCTCAGGTACTTGCCGCGTGCCGGGTCCTTGTCGACCCGCGGCACTACCTTCCAGCGAGGGCGCGAAGTGGGCTCACTGGCCTTGAGGGCGTAGCGAACCTGCCACTTGCCCAGACCGTGGTCGCCCACTGCGTCGAACCCGGGATCCTCAAGCAACGCGCCGGTCCCGTACGCGCCACGAAGACCGACGAGGAGCAACAGCAGTGCGAAAGGCGGCGAGAGAGGCAATGCGGGGCTCTACTCCTTCAGCAGATAGTCGTTGTTGATCGCCTTCACCGACAGCCGGTCTAGCAGCGTCGGGCTGTACGTGGTGGCGTTCGGCCGCAGCACGATTCCTTCTCGCGGGTACCCGGACGCGTACGCACCCTTTGCCATCTCGAGCATGTCGTCAACGGTGAAGTCGGCCGGCACGTGCCAGTCGGCGTCCAGAACCGGCACGGTTTGCAGGCCGCACTCGTTGCAGACCGCGAACATCGCCGGCCCGTCGAGGTACTCACCCTTCCGGATGTCGTACACGTCGAACACGAGTAGCGTCAGCTCGTGCAGGCCGAGCCGGTTCCTCTGGATGCTGGGTCCGCAAGTCTCCGCCTGCACCGCGAGTCCGGCCGGCACGCGTTCCAGCGCTTCGCGGTGCTTCTGGTAGGCGTCCCAGTAGATGTTGTTTCCTTCGCCGTACCGGCTATTGCGCGAGCAGACGTGGACCTCTCCTTCCCAGTTCGCGTAGGAGAACGAGGTCCCGTCGCACTTGGTGGTGACGTAGCAGGACAGCCCCCGGAACTCGTCCAGCACCTCGGGGACTGACTGGAGGCGAATCTCGTCGGTTTTGCGGAGAAAGCCGGGGAAGAGACCGATGCGGCCCTCCTGCCGCCAGCTCGGCGGCGGCTCATACTTGTGCACGCCGAGGGCTTCGGTGACGTCGTCCCCCACCGCGCCCGACACGCCCATGGTCGCGAGCGGCATCGCCAGCCCTTGGGACAGGGCGCCGCGGAACTTCGCCGTCTTGACGCGGAACTTGCGCTCGCGCAGGAACTCGAACTCGGACCGCTCTGGCAGCACCGAGTCGATCTCGAAGTACACGCACGGGTCGCCCGGCTGGAACTCGCCCCTCTTCGCCACGCACTGCCAGCCTAACACCTTCACCAGCTCAATGCGGTCGGCGCCTTCGATGGGCTGGACGGATAGGATCTGCTGGACGGAGGCGAGCTTGCGGGTCATGGGAGCATTCCTCGATTCGTGTCGCGCGGCGTTAGAGGAGCGCCTCCAAGTCGGCCTGGGAGTCGGTCTCCGGGTTGAATGCTGGCAGTCCCTCGTCCCCTGCGGCTCGGAGCAGGCGTTCGTCAGAGGCAACGAGGACGAGCGAACTCCCGCCCGCCCGCAGTTCGTTCGCGCGGTCCAGGGCGACCTGCAAGACAATGGCGTCGGTAGAGTTGATGGAGTGCGTCTCAACAAGATCCCAGGAGGCAACGATCTGGGCGCGGGTGGCTTCGAGTTTCTCAAACTCGACTGCTTGGATCAGATCGACTCGCAAGTCCCCCATTGCTTGTGCAAACCTCGCAGGGATGAGGTCGCCAGCATTCTTCCGTCGGACGAGAACAGAGATGATCTCGCCGATGCTCTGGTAGAGCGACGACGATCTGCCTTCTCCGTCCCCCGCAAAGGTGTGGTCAACTACCGCGCTCCCTTGCTCCACAATGTAGCGCTTCACCAACGCACTTGCGTCCCACAGCAAGAAGACCACAATCCCTACTCCTCACGCATGGCGATGATCTCACGACTGGCGATGTTGTCCTCTGGGCGGATACCATCCTCTAACATGAGTTCCTTGAGCCGCTCCGGTCCCACCGGCTCCACCTCGTCAATGCCCCACTTCTTCATAAGTTCGTCGAACAGGCGGCTGGTTTCTTCCTGCGCTCCGAGGGATTGCCGCCGCGACTCCCGAGACCGAGCGATGGCGGCTTGGCGTTCGGACTCGCGTTGGTCGGCTGCGGCGGACTGGGCCGGATGGTGCGCGCGCAGAGCGACGGCGATCGCCTGCTGCAAAGCGTGAAGCCGCTCCGGCCCCAGCTTGGGCACCACCTCGCCGACCAACACGTCGAAGGAGACGGGGATCTCGATGTCTGGGGCGCTGACCATTGCTTCAGCCATGTTGCTCACCTCGTTTCAGCCTCCTTCTATCGTACACTACTTCCCCACGCAGAGCGACTTCGCCGCCTCTGTGCCGCGACGGTCGCGATCGCCCGCACCCCGCCTCCTTGCGGACACTCGCAACCTGTCGTCCCCACAGAACAGCAGAGCGGCTGCCAGCCGAGGCCGACAGCCGCTCCATGCCAGTCTGCCGATAGCGATTCTCAGGTCACGAACGCTGCTTGACCCTCGCCACCTGTCCGGTCCTCCCGGACTCGTAGATGGCGTCCATCAACTCGCTCTGGATCACGCCGTTGAGCGGGCTGGTCAGGGGTTCGGCGCGGCCGAGGATTGCGTCGATGAAGTTGTCGGCCGGAAGCGGCCGTTCGGTGCCCAAAGGCAGGTCCGTCAGTTCGCCTTCACCGCGCTTGAAGACCTTGATCCAGGCGCCGCCCCAGCCGTCCACGTCAACGCGGCCGTCCTCGAAGCAGTAGGTCATGGAGCCGCTTGCGGCCGGGCAGTTGCCGGAGATCAGGATGGTGGCCAGGACGCCGTTGGCGAAGCGAATGTTGGCCGTGCCGTTGATGTCCACCGGCGTGCCGCAGTTGTCGATGAAGGCGTGTACTTCGCTCACCGACTGCTCGACCGTCCACACCAAGCTGTTGAACAGGTGCGCGCCGCTGTCGTACATCTGCCCGCCGCCGGACAGCGCCGGGTCCTGCCGCCACTTGCCGGTGGTGCCGCGTTTCCAGTCTTGAGAGATCCAGCCGGTCACGACTTCGAGCTTGCCCAGGGCGTTCTCACGAATCAGTTTGCGCAGGTACTGCAGCGCCGGTGTGCACGGCGTGTTGTAGCCGACGATGAAGACCTTGCCCGTCTCCTCGACCAGCGCCTTCAGCGCGTGAGCGTCGTCTGAGCTGGTCACCATGGGCTTCTCCATGAGCACATGGCAGCCCGCTTCCAGCGCCTGCTTCCCCTGCTCGTAGTGGAGCGTGTGGGGCGTCACGATGACGACTCCGTCGGGCTTCGTCTCCGCGTACATCTTCGCGGCATCGGTGAAGATGGGCGGCTTGGGCTGATAGTCCGCCAGGTTCCTCTCGATGAATGCCTCGACCTGCGCTTCCGTGACATCCCCCAGAGCCACGATCTCGACGTCGGGCATCTGCGCGAACCGTCTGGCATGACCGCCGGCCATGCCGCCACAACCAAGGATGGCTACTCGGACCTTTGACATTGGGTGCATACCTCTTTCGTACTTGTTGCCAGGACCGGACCGATTCTATCACAAACTCCGACCTGCAGGCGCCAGCCGCGGATTCTGCGCCGCGTTCCAGGCCCTCACTCCCCGAGCGCTACCAGCAGCTTCACACAGAGGAAGGCGACCAGTGCTGAGGCCGGCATGGTCAGAATCCAGGCCCACACGATGTTGCCGACGACCTTCCACTTCACGGCGCTGAGGCGACGCGAGACGCCGACTCCCATAATGGTCGCGGAGATCGTGTGCGTAGTTGAGATCGGCGCGCCCACGTGCGAGGCCGTGAGAATAATCGTGGCAGCGGTCAGCTCAGCCACGCAGCCATGAATCGGCTGGAGTTCCATCACGCCGCGCCCCAACGTCTTGATGATTCGCCAGCCGCCGGCACCGCTCCCAAGTGCCATCGCCAAGGCGCACGAGACCATGACCCACGTGGGGATCTCGAATCCGGCCAGAGCGCCACTGTGGACCATGGCGGCGCCGGCGGCCAGCGCCATGGCGATGATTCCCATGGACTTCTGGCCGTCGTTCGAGCCGTGGCTAAAGGCCATCAGCCCCGCCGACGCCACCTGCACGAGCCGGAACCGGCGATTGACTGTCGAGGGAGGCTGCCTGCCGAAGACCCACAGGAACACCGTCATGAGTACCAGGGCGCCCAGAACGCCGACAAGGGGCGAGAGGATCAGCCCAATGAAGACCTTCTGGGTCCCTGCCAGATGTATGATGCTCCAGCCCTTGTAGCCGGCGGAAGCACCGATGATCCCGCCAACGATGGCATGCGTCGAGCTGGTCGGCAACCCGAGTCGCCAAGTGATCACGTCCCAGACAATCGCGCCCACCAACGCCGACGCCACAACCGTGTGGGTCACCTCCTGTGGACTGACGATCCCCTTCCCGATTGTTGTGGCCACGGCCTTGCTGGAGAGCGCCCCCAGGAAGTTCAGCACCGCGCACATCAGCACGGCACTTCGGATGGTCAGCGCCCGCGTCAACACCGAGGTGGCAATGGCATTGGCGGCATCGTGGAAGCCGTTGACGAACTCGAACGTCAGCCCGAGCAACACAACTCCCCACACCCAGGGATTATCCATGTGCAGCCTGCCCGTCCTTCCCCGTCACGAGTTCTTCACCAGCGCCGCCTCGATCACATTGGCGGTGCTTTCGCACTGGTCCAGGGCTTCCTCGAGGTAGTCGTAGATTTCCTTCCACTTGAGAACTTCGATGGGGCCGACGTCGCTGTGGAAGAGGTCGGCCAGTCCCTGCCGGAGGACATCGTCGCCCTGGTTCTCGAGCGCGTTGACCCGATGGACGAAGTCGATCTCTCCGGGCTTCACCTGCTCCAACCGCCCGCAGACCTCCCGCAGAGCGTCGGTTGCTGCAACCAGCAGCTCCGCCAGCTTGTGCGCCGCCGGGGGAACCGAGGCCACCTCGTACAGGTTCATCCGGTCAGAGACGGCCTTCGTGTAGTCGACCACATCGTCCAGCGTGTCGGTCAACTGCAGGATGTCGGTGCGATCAAAGAGGATTGGGGTCACGAAGGTCTCGTTGAGCCGATGGATGCACTCGCGTCGGAGCTTGTCCGCGCCGTGCTCCACTTCCTCGATCTGAGCGGGAGTGACCTCGCCGCCGGGGTACTCCTGCAGCATCGTCTGCAGCAACAGTGCCGCCTTGTGCGCCTCATTGCTCATCTGGGCGAAGAGCCCGAAGAACTCCTCTTCCTTCGGCATGAAGAAATGCATCACCCGCTGGATGCTGCCGCCGATGCCTCGTGGCACAGTTAGTGTCTCCTTCTCTGTTCAGGCCGATGCGCTCGAGTGGCCCGAGCGCGTCATTCGGGCTGCCGCCCAGCGCCCACAAAAACTTGGGCGGGCGCCGGCGGAGTTGCCTGGGGGATTCTACGCCGTGCCGGCGGCCCTGCCAAGGGGCGCAAACCACTTGCCCGTCGCAAGCGCCCGCAGGCGACACGCCCTCAGACCCCGCGAAGGCGCCCCAGGAGCCGCAAGTGAGTATGAGTGAGTCGGCGGCCGCCCCTCCGCCCGCTGAGGACTCGCGTCACTTCTGCCGGCCGGCATGTCCCGTGCGGCCCCGAACCGATTGCAGGACCCGCAGGTCATCGTCGTCTCGGGCCTTCGCTCCCGCCTGCGCGAGGACAGCCTCGTAGGCTTCTTTCGCGGGCTGTGTCGTGACGGTGGCCGCTGCGAACGGCTTGTCGGCCCGGAAGGCCACGGGAGCCGGGCGGCGCTGGACCCACTTGCCGCCTTGCTGCTCGTACCAGGTGACATTCGGCCACTGGTCCTCCGCGCCTGTCGGCGAGTACGGGCCGAGGTTGCCGCTCAGGTAGACCTTGGTGCCTTTCTCCGGGTCCTGTGGGAACACGCAGCCGGCAGCCGGTGCCGAGTCCGGTCCCGGCAGGAACCAGTTGTTGACGAGGTTCACCTGCGCGCCGGATTCGAGCTTCGCGGCGTTGTTCACCTGCCAGTTGTAGAAGACGTTGTTGACCACGTCGTACACGCCGCCTTCGAGCTTCGGGTTGCGGTCGCCGTTCTGGGCGAACAGGCAGTGGTGGATGGTCACGCGGTCCGACCCAACCCCGGACAGCCAGCCTTTGGTATGTGGGAGCTGGGCTTCTGCGATGAGAGTCCACTGAACAGTGATGTCTCTGGCCTGACCCCACGTGTTGACTACCTCATCGGTGGCCCACATCAGCGAGCAGTGATCCACGAGCACGCGCTCCACAGTGCCGCCCTGCGTCCCCCAGAACAGCAGGCAATCGCCCTGGTCGCCTCCGGTGGTCACGCGAATGCGGAGGTTGCGGACGATGATATCGTCGCAGTCGCCGCGGAACTGAATGCCGTGGTTGAGGAGTGTGATCCCCTTGCCGGGCGCAGTGGCGCCGTCGATGGTGATATTGCCGTTGGTGCACCGGAGGCGGCTCTGCAGGGCAATGGTGCCTTCTACGGCGAAGACGACGACTCGCGGCCCTTGCGCGCCCAGTGCGTCGCGCAGCGAACCGGGCCCGCTGTCGGCCAATGTCGTGACCACGATGGTCCTGCCTCCTTCGCCGCCCTTGGCGGACGCGCCGAAGCCCTCCGGCGGGTCGACCACCGGCGCCGTAGTGACAGAAGCCCGGGCGGCGGTCTGACGTGGCTGACTTGTCTGACCTGTCGGACGGGCATGCCCTCTCGCCAAACCCGCCCCCGTCTCCGCCATTCGCCGCGCCAAGTCGGCGATCTTCCGGGTGCGTGGGTACCCGGAGACTTGCAGCTCATACGTATCGGCAAGCGGCGCCTTCCAGTCGCCAGGAATCGCGTCGAGTCCGTTCCGCAGCCCCAGCAGGCAGCCAACCGTGCCGGCGTTGCAGTCGGTGTCGAACCCGCACATAGTCGTGAGGCTCACGGACCTGCGGAAGTCGCCCTCGCCGTACAGCAGCCCGACCAGCACGCTGAACGTCTCGCGGACAATTCTGGGCGCGAAGTCCACCGGGTAGCGGCACGCACGGCCCGCGGGCGGCTTGCCGAGCAGCGGCTTGCCGTCGCCGTCGACCAGCTCCGGCTTCGTCCAGAACCCAGCTTCCCAGGCGAACTTGCCGAGCACGTCGTTCTCCAGAGAAATGGTCAGCCGCTTCCCCGCCCACGGCTTCAGGTCGAACGAGAACTCCTGCCAGCGCGGCTGCCCGTCTACCCAGTGGATGGGCTCTTCTATCACCGTTTCCGCGAGGCGAACTCGGAGCAACCAGTCCACGTTGGCCGGGAGCTCGTTGCAGTTCACCGACACCTTGAGCGTTCCACCGGACGGGGGCACGTTCACCTCGGTCGTCAGCGTCGCCGGTTCAGTAGCGCCGAACGGGTGCGTCCGCAGCACGCTCTTCCGGCCCCGGTACACACTCAACACTTCCGCCTCCGGCCAGCCGCTGGTCTCGACCAACCAGCCGGGACTCCACGCCGCGAACGCCTTCTCCAGCGACCGGTCCCGGTACTTCTCGACGAACGACTGCCAGGTCGCCTCCCAGTCTTTGGGGTACCCGGCGTGCCACCGGAGCGTGTCGCCGACCACTCGGGCGAGCACCGAATCGGCAGGGATCAGCCCCAGCGCGGTGTCCACGGCTCTCGGAAGGTGTGGGTCCACCATGAGCTGGCCCGCCAGAACGGCGACGAACTGCGCCGCGTAGACTCCATTCCCCACATTGAAGATCACGGCGTCGCGCCGGGCAAGCTCCGCTGCCAGCTCCGGCTCACCGGGGGCGAGCATGCCCCAGATCTCCGCCCGCATCTGCGCAGCAATCCACTCGTCACGCGACGACCCCGTGTGAATGGGCGGCCGCTCACCCTTGCGTAGCCGGCTGAGCACCTCGAGAAACTCCTGCCCGTAGCCGCCGCCCTTCAGGTCAGCCTCGGCGAGGTGGTCTGCCCATTGTTTGGCGATGTCAGCCGAGGAGACGTTGGCTCCATGCTCCCGGACCGCACACCAGCCCAGGAACGCCAACGTCGTGTCATCCAGCGGCCCCCGGGCCGTCGGCGTCTGCGGCGGAGTGCTCAACTCTCCGTACTGCGCCCGAATCTGCTCCTTCGTCCACCTCTCCGTGGGCAGCGCGCCGGAACCGGCGCTGACCTTCCCCACCCAGCCGGCGTGGATCTTCGCCGCCCACTCCGCCGCGCCCAGCTTCGTCGTCGGCACCCCCTGGCCCTGACACCGAGGGACACAACCCGCGACGGGCAGCACTGCAACGAGGGTCACGATCAGCATCCGTCGACATGTGCTCAAATTCGTCACCTCTGGTCAGTGTCTTGACCGAGACGCTCGCACCCCTGACCTTGTTCGCGGCACCACGACTACAGGCCCGTGTCCACGATCCACCTGACCACGTCGCACTGACGCTCGACGGAGGCGGCGACCGTGAGCTCGTCCAGCCGCTCCACGCCAGGCTTCCGACTTGCCGCCTCTGCACTTTCAACGGAGCGGAACCGAACGGTAACAGCCATCGGCAGTGCCGGCTTGTAGGGCGCAACCGAGTCAGCTCGAAGGTTCGCGACGGCCTCCGCCACCTTCCGGGCCGTCAGCCGGCGAGCGGCTTCGGGGTAGGGACCGGAACAGAGATCGAAGCTCTCGGCGCGCTTCACAGACGCTGTCGCGATGCCCGGGAACTGCCGCTCCGCCTCGCGGCACGCCGCCACGTCGCCCTGCACGAAGAGCACCGGAATGTCCCAGTGCCCGGCGAAGCACGCCTCGATTCCCATCTCGCCGACGCTCTGGCCGTTGATCCGGAAGTCCGCCCACTCGAGCATCCAGGTGTGCGGCAGGAACGCCCCTGCAGTCCCCGCCTTCGCGTGGTGTCCGGGCAGCAGGAACCCGTCCACGGACTGGTCCAGCCCCGGCATCCAGCGCAGCCTGCCGTCCTGGTACCCTCGCGACTTCTCCAGGTACGTGACGCGCGGATCGGCCAGCACCTGATCGAGAATCAGGTTGCCGCCCCCGCAATGCGTGTCGCACACGATCAGCTCGTCCGCTCCAGCCCTAAGGGCGGCAGCGACGGCCGCGTTGACGTCAGCAGTCAGCAACCGCCGGCCCTCTTCCTCCGCCTCCGGCCGCACCCCCTGCTCCCAGAACCACGCCTGCTCGCGGGCAAACAACCCGCTGATTCCTTCCATGTCCCAGTGCATGAAGAGCTTCATGGGAGTTCACTTCCCTCAGGGGGGCGCCTGTTGGGCGTAGGCTCTGCCGGCCTGTTCAGGGCATCTCGCGCCCCATGGAGCACCGCGATCACCTCCACTTGGTCTGGCTTGAGGTGGTAGATCATTCGGTAAGGGCCCTCCATAACCTCGCGTATCCGGTCGAGGTCGTACTCGGGCACCCTCCTACCCGAAAGCGGAAAGTCAGCACTCTGCTCCGACCGACGCGTCAGCCGATCGACGACGCGCTTTGCGTAGGTGGGAGAGTTGCGCGCCAAGTAGTCGTGGATTCGAGGTGCTGCTGCGCCGACTCCGTCCAGTGGACTCTCCTTTTGCGAGTCCGCACTTCCGGCGGACCTCGCTCACATCTCGCGTCCGGCCGGCATCGCTGTCCGCCAGCCCCTCCTCGACAGCCTGGCGGACATAGATCTCACGCATCAAGTCCTCCCAAGTGCAATCGCCTGGGAGGCTGTCCACCAGTTGGTGCGCTTGCTCTTTGCTCATTGTGGCCGGCATTTGCGGGTCTCCCCATTGGGCGTCTGGCGCACGGCCAGCTCCGGACTTCCCCGACGGCGCAACCCCCGTCAGAGGTGTCCCCGACCCAGTATACTGGATCCGCCGGTCCGTCAACAACCAAAGAAAGCTACGAACGGAGTTGGGTGAGGCCGGATCGAGAGTAGGGGGGGAGGTCCTCCGCCCTCGCCTGTGTTTCACCACCGGAAAAACCGGTACGGATCATCCCAGTCCTGGACCTTGTCCAGGTACAGACCGGACGACCAGCGTCCTTCCGACGGCGGGTCGCAGGGCGCCATGCGGAGATCAGCCAGCCAGAGCGTGCCGGTCCTGTCGTGCCAGATCTGGAAGCGCGTCTTCGACGGGGCTGTGCCATTGGCGCGCACGAGGAAGCTGAAGTCCTTCCAGGCTTCGGTGGGAGCGAAGCGTTGGTAGTCGATCAATGCTCGCCAGGTTGTGGTGTCCTGCAGCGCCAGGAGCACCTGCGAGCCTCCCAGCTCCTCCGCCTTTGCCTTGAAGGACTGCACGTACCATTGGCCTTCCTCCACGGGGACGTCCGGCTGCGACAGCATGAGACCAGGCTTCTCGCCCCCGCCGACTGCCGGGCAGCCAAGCTGAAGGCACCGTTCGGCGGCCCCGGGGGTGACCTCCACCATCGCGCACGTCGCCTGCTTCGTGTTAGAACTGAACTGCCAGCCATCGGGCATGCCGTCGTTGTCTGCGTCGAGCCCGAAGCCGCCGTTCTTCACCACCGACTCCTTGGGCGTCCCAGTCGCGGGCGTCGCGAACCGAGACAGCAACGGCGTCTCTCCGCGCACGCCCATGTTGGCCAACAGGCGGGTCAGCAGGAAAGCGGTCCGCCGGTAGGTCTTCCGCAGGTTCTGCTGCTCGGCCCGCGCGTTGAAGAACCACGGGTCTGTTCCCGTCTCGAAGCTGGCGTTGGCGAACAGGTTCCGACCAACAGGAACGGCAGCGCCTCCTGCGATATGCCGCGCCGCGACGTACTGCCCTTCGTAAAGTCGGAAGAGGTCCGCTCTCACCCGCACGTCGGGTTGCCCCACGTTCAGGTAGGCCTGCCAGCCTTCCGGATAGGGCTTGTCGACCTCGACCTGGAAGGTGACGTGCAAGTCGGTCCACTTGTCGGCCGGGAGTTGAGAGTCCTCGCCGCGAATCGCCCGGTCCCACGGCCGGCCGGCGCGTTCGACCTCAAGCCGGGCGGTAACCGGACTGCCAACGCCTTTGGCGAGCACCGAAAAGGTGTACGTCTTGCCGGCATGCCCTGCTTCCACCTTCTGCCCGACCTGTGCCCACGGTACGGTCCCCATGGTCACGAGCGCGCTCTGCTTCCCCTCCGCCGCGTCGTCCCCGTTCGCGGACAGCCCGGGTGTGTCCTCCGGCGCCGTCACAAAGCTAGCGGGCGCGACCTGACAGAAGACGACGTTCCCCGCTTGGGCCAGCACACCGTCGCCGAGGGCCGTGGCACCACCTGTCACCAGCGGCAGCTCGCGAGGGTCGCGATTGTGGACCTCGGCCGGCCCCACGCCGGCGAACGCCGAACCGACACCGAACGGCCCAAACTGCGTACCGATATGCTCGCGGTCAGTCGTGGTCACCCCAGCGGGCAGGAAGCTGTTCGCTTCGTCGGCGCCGAGTCCGAGGGACAGCACGTGCCCGCCGGCCTTGAGCCAGTTCGCGATGTCGGTCTTGTGCGACTTCAGTGCTTGGCCGCCACCACGGCCCACCACAAGGACTTGGTCGGCGGAGAGGGCGCCGCCGTCGTAGGCAGCCGCCTTGATGCCTGCGCGATCGAGGTGGCGCTTGCCGGCGGGCTCGCCGATGTAGACTACTGTGCGCTGTGCGGTGGGTCTGCTGTCAGACTTGTCGGACAGGTCGGCCACGTACGACAGCAGATTGCCCACCAACCGCGTCGCCGCCGGATCCGCCTCGGTGCGGCCGGTCACATCCAGCTGGCAGAACAGCACCTTGCCTTTGCCTTCGCGGTACTCCAGCAGCGGGCTGTACTGCAGGCCGAAGCCGCCATCCAGAAGTGGCAGGAAGTCGCCCCGCGCCGGCTTCTCGAGGAGCACCGACGCCACATTGCCGCGGTTGCCGCAGCGCCAGAGCCGCGGAGCTTCCAGCCCGCACCACCGCACGACGGGGGAGCCGCTGAAGGTGTCGCTCTGCTCATACGCAAGCCGCGGCGGCAGGAGGGTCGCCGCGCCACGCCAGTCGCGCAGGGCCTCGGTGTCCAGACCGGCCAACGCCCGGTGATCGGGCACGCGCCTGAAGACGTTGCGCAGGCCGTACTCCGCGATGCGGAATCCCAGTCTCTTCTCCAGCCCCTCCGCCGTCTGCTCGAAGACCAGCACTCTGAGCCCGTCGCGAACGCGGCCGAGGTCGGGAGCGGCCCCGTTCGCCGTCAACGCCGCCTTGCCGATGAGCAGCGCGTCGTAGCCGGACAGGTCAGCATCGCTCGCCACAAGCTGGAAGCGAACACCCATGGCGGTTAGCAGCTTGCCGGTCTCGCCTTTCGGGTCGAACAAGGCCAGCCTGATTCCGGATTTGGGGCTCTGGATTTCGGGTTTGGCCGGTGCCAGTACATTGACAGTGAACGCATCCTCCTGCGTCTCGCCAGTGCTGAACTTGCACGTGGCGTTGAGTGCGTAGGTGCCGGGCTTGAGGTCTGCGGGGAGGTCGACCCGGAGAGGAATGCGCGCTTGGTCGCCTGTCGCTACCGCGACCTCCTTGGAGCCGGTGACAGCCTGAGGCAGTCCGAACGACCACGCGCAGTCCGAGGTGATCGTCTCGCGCGAGTTGTTGATCACGATGAGTTGCTTTTCGACGGTTTCGCCCGGCGTGAAAAGGTGGTCCTTGCTGGTGAACGCGCCGGGCTTTCCGGCGAGGTAGCTCAGCAGCGGCATGTTGTTGCGCGTCAGCGACTTGGCTGTGGGCGTCGGAATCCAGTCGGTGCGCTCGAAGGCCAGGTCCATCCGCTCGTATTGCTGGTCGAGGTAGTCGGGACTGAAGCCCGGGCGTTGCAGGTTGTCCCAGTCGACCTTCAGCTCTTTCCGCGTCTTGTCGATGCCGTCGCGGAGCTTCCAGAAGCGGTGGTGCTCCCACGGCGAGTTGGCCGACAGCCCCCACGTGCGGAAGGCCCGCCAGTTGTCGGTGGTGTACGCCTCCTGCACCGGCTGCATTTCGTCCAGTGTGCGCTCGCCGACGGGAGTGGGGTAGTCCCAGCGATGCCAGAGGGTCCCGGTGCGGTACTGCTCTGCTTCCCAGCGCAGGTTCCGCTTCTCCAGATCGCTGAGTTGGTACGCCGAGTCCCCGAGAAACTGGGCGTTCCATTCAGCGAGGCAGTAGTCCCACGGAATCACCGCGCTGCCAAAGGTGCGGGCGCCCTTGTACCAACCGCGGTACATCGTCCAGTCCCAACCGAACGGCGCGCCGTACTCGACCAGGAACACCGGCTTGACGCCCTCGGTGGCCCAGTGCTCGAACCAGTCGTCCAGTTCCTGGAGGGGCACGAAATTGGGGTAGAAGTTCACCGTGTGCATCGAGCTGAGGTTCCCGGACGAGTGGTGGTACACAATGCGGTTCGGATCCAGCCGTCTGATGATTGCCTCCGCCCGCAGCGCGAGTTGCGTGTTCCGCAGGGACCACTCGTTGCGAGGATCCTGGATTCCGTCGATCATGTCCGGGTTCATGTCTTCACTGTACCCGGTGGCGTTGTGGCTGGTGGAATACGCCACCACGGCCGGGTGGTTCTGCGCGACGCGCACGTAGAACGCGGCATGGCGGGCGTAGCCGTTGTTGGAGTCAGCGTCGGGCGCCTTCCAGTCGTAGGCGCTGAAGTGCGGCTGCGAGAGGGCCACCAGCATTCCCACGTCGTCCGCTGCTCTCAGGATCTCCGCGAAGCTGAGGTGGGCGCCCGGTTCGCACCCGTAGTTGTGGGTGTAGACGAAGTTGATGCCGAAGGACTTCAGCCGCAGCAAGCTCTCCTTCGCTCCCGCGTAACTCGACGGCGCCGCGCCCACCTGGGCGTTGTCCAGCGGGACGGCGGACAGGAAGAGGCGGGTGCCGTTGAGGTAGAAGTCGCGCCCGTTGATCCAGAACTCCCGGAACCCGAAGCGGTGCGGCGCGCCTGTGTCAAGCACCTTGCCGTCGGCCTCCATCAACGACACGACCACGTCGTACTGGTTCTGTGGTGTGTGAATGTCCCACAGCTTGTCGGGCTGCCACTTCTCCGTAAAGGTGAAGCGGCCGTCCTTCACATCGGCCGCCGAGAACGCCTTGCTCGTGAAGTCCTTCACGCGCCGGCCGTTGTCCGTGATTTCGGCGCGAAGCGAGTACCGGCCGGCCGGTGCCAGCCCTGTCATCCCGGCGCCGAGGGTGAGCTCCCACTTGCGGACAGACGTGTTCACCGTCACCTCGCCGAGACGCCCGCCTGCCGGCGTGCTGACGAGGAAGACGTCCCCGCACAGGCCTCGCCGATCCACCGCACCCCTCACCTCGCGGGCGGAGTTGGTGTCGTTGTACGACAGCATCACGCCCTTCAACGGCAGCGCCACAGTCAGCAAGCTCAACGTGCGCTTGCTGCCGGGAGGGCAGGCTGCGGTGAGGTCCACCTCGCCGTCGGGAAACGGAATCTCGCCAATCTTCCGCCCGTCCACATAGACCGCCGCGTACGAGTTCACATACTCGGCGGACACTGCGAGTCGCCGCCCGGTCCAGTCGGCCGGGATCGTGATCTCCCGCTGGTACCAGGCCGCTGCCACTTCGCCGAGCTTCGCGGTCTGCCAACTCGGGTTCGGGTACACCGTCTGGAAGTCCTTCTGCATGTAGTCCGTGATCCCCGGCCAGCAGCCCGGAACCTTGAAGTACCCCCAGTCGCCTTCCGGCACCGCCTCGCTCTTCGGGTCCGTCGGCTGCCATTCCCACAGGCCGTTGAGGCAGATCCGCTCGCGCGTAGGCGTTGTCTCGCGGTAGGCTTTGCCGAGGTCCCAGACGGCTCGCACTCCTGCCGGGAGTGCGACGGCCGCTTGAGCCTCGCAAAGGCTGCCAACCAGCGGGACCCTCACGCAGACGGACACTACAACCAAGCAGCACACGCTAATCTTCATGGCTTCACTCTCCCGTCGTCAGTAACGAGGCGGTATCGCTCCGCCTGTCTCCTACTGCGCGCGGAGCGGGTCCCGCTACATGCCGTTCATCTCACCATGGGTCCCACGTACTGGCTGCCTACCACGACGTCATCGAGCCAGACCCGGTTCACCTGTGAGTTGTCATGGATGTAGAGCAGCATCCAGAGGCAGTTCAGCTTGAGCGCATCCGTCGTGCGCCAGCGCAGCCCAGTGTAATGCCCCGTCAGCGCGCCGTCCACCCAAAACGCTGGCTCGCCGTCAGCCCGGTCGGGGTCGTTTGCCTTGACCATCATCTCCAGGCAGTACCAGCGTCCCCGCTGCAAGAGGACGGGCGAGTCCGTGGGGCGGAACGCATTGCCGTCGTACGGCCCGGACGGGTCCGGTCTCATGTCGGGGTAGTAGGAGTAGAAACCCAACGCGTCCGGCGCGGGGTTTCGGCCCCAGTCGCGCCACGGCTCGAGCTGGGTGCTGAAGAAGTCGGTCCCGTCGGGCTTCTCACCAGAGCGCCCCAACTGCCAACGGTCTCGCAGACCGGCCAGACCAACGAAGTGCATCAGGTTGCCTTGATCGAAGTCCTCGGCGAACCGGCAGTACCAGCGGGCAAACAGGACCTCATGGCCGCTGGCAAACAGCTTCGTCAGATCGGCCCCAGCTCCCTTGCCCAGAGGCGCCTCCAGTTGCGCCGCGATCTTGCCGCTGTGCACCAACTCCCCGTCGCTCACCAGACGCACCTGCGGCGGCTTGTTTCCGTCGAGGTCGTCCCACTTCTTCAAGTCCCCCGACTCGAAGTCCTCGGAGAACAGGACGGCCGGATCGTCAGCGATGCCGGCGTCGCCCGGATAGCGGGACGCCAGCCCCGTCCCTTCAGACAGCTTGCCCCCCTCAACCGGATCGGCAGCTCGCGAGGCTGCGGGCGCCCACAAGATGCCGGTCAGACCGACACTCAGGCCGGCCCTGAGCCAGCCGTTTCGTAGCCTCATTGCTCACTCCATGTTGTTGGCACTCACCGCCCCTTGCCGAGGAGTCTCACCCCTGCCTTAGCATTGCCTCGAGAATGGTTGCCGGTTACGAGATTGTCGTCGCTAATGCTGGTCTGCCAGAGGTGAAGCCGAGTGCCGGCGCGGCGACTCGGACGACCCGAGCGCTTCCTCAGTACCCCGCCTCATGCTCCACCGTGTCCGTGTACGGGTTCAGCCCCAACCAGCGGTGCGAGTCCTGAGCAGTAGCGGTCACGGCAACCTGCGACGGTCGGCCGGGGGTGACACTGGCTCTCGGGACGGTCAGGTAGAACACGCCGAAGCTGTCGGGGCCGAGCAAGCGCTTGACGACGTAGCTGAAGCGCCCGGTGCCGTCCTCAGTCTTCCAGCGAGTTGTCTGCTGGGTGAATGGGAAGTCGAGAAGAGGCGTCCCGTCCAGGGCGAGGGTGAAGTGGCCGCCTTCCGGCTCGGTCCGCCAGCCGACGCCACCTGTCCAGACGAACGTCACCGTGTCGTGTGGCCAGTTGGTCGGTACGGCAGCGGTCTCCCAGACCAATCGCTGCTTCCCGTCGGTCTGGCGGACGGCGAGGCTGGGGGTGTCGTTCTCGCGGTAGGAATGCCAGGTCTGCCCCGGCTCAGTCGCTTCGACGAGCTGCGCGAAGCCGTTCACGAAGGTCGCGGGGTCGGGCAAGTCCGCGCCCTGGAGCTGTTGCCGGAGCCAGTCCGCGGGCAGTTGGGCGGCCGGCTGGAAGTCTCGACTGGCCACGTACGTCAGTAACTGCCGGAGGATCCACGCGGCGGCTGGGTCAGCGGAGCGGTTGGCGCGGGACAGGTTGAGGGTGCTCACCAGCAGCTTCCCGTCGCCGACACGCGCCTCGAACAAGAACGCCTTCCGCCGCATGAGCCACGGCACATCAAGATCCCAAATGATCGGCTCAGGCCGGCCCGGCACGTCGTCCAACAGGACCACCGGCCGGCCGGCCATCAGCGAGTACCAATCGAGGTCGGCGTACCCTTGGAGGGGGTAGGCGCCCAGAGCCGGATGCGGCAGCAGCAGGTGTCCGTAGCTGTGGTCGGTGTCGTTCCCGCCCTTCCACCACGACGGTTTGAACGTGGTCGAGAGCGTCGGGAACACGCCCTCGGCGTTCACCAGCAACCTGCTCGCGCCCTGCTCCAAGTCCTTCAGTCCGGTCTCCGACAACTGGCCGAGGATCAGCTTCCGGTCGGCGTCGGTCACCGCAGTCGGCGTCGGCGGGAAGACCCACACGGGCCAGGCGTTCCGCACCTGACCCGCCATCGCGGTGAGGCGCAGACGAGTCGGCGCGTTCACGTCCGGCGCGGCGGCGGCGCCGGTCCACGGTCCAAGCAGCCCGGGGCCGCTGCGATTGGCGGGTGGAGTGAGAGACGCCTCCTTGGTCCCGCACTTGACGGTCACATTGTTCCAGGCAGTGCCGGCTTGCTCGCGGAAGTCCGACACGAACAGCCGGATCGGGACCGTCTCGCCCGCCGCGAACGATACCCGGTCGGCGTCGAGCAGCAGCACAGCGGGGCCGTTGAACTGCCGGGCGAAGTCGGGCGTGAGCTTCCGCGGTGCGTCGAACTGATCCACGAAGCCGGAGCTCTGTGTCCAGTAGTCGCGGAACAGCCACTGGTGGTAGCCGTCGATCTCGGGGCTGAGTCGCGTCGCCTCGAGGTTCAGTTGGAGCAGCCGTGCCTGGAAGCGGTTGGAGGCGTCCAGCATGTCCGGCAGTCGCCACGAAAACCCGCGCTGAGTTAGGCAATCGCGCATGGTCTGCAGCCAGAACGGGATGACTGGGCCGGTGTAGCGGTCGATAGTGGCCGGGTCTGGCAGCGTGCAGAGGTTGCTCATCTCATGGACCAGCACCGGCTTCGGGGCCGGTTTGGCCAGCTTGTACTTCCCCCGACTCGCGCCCCACGGGAGGGTGCTCTCGGCAAACTGCACACTCAGGTAGTCCAGCGTCGGCCGGTCGGTCGCCGGGATGCCGTCGGCGTCGATGACCGGGCGTGTCGGGTCCAGCTCCTTGGCTGCCCCGTACAACTCGGCGCCCAGGGGGAAGCCGTTCCACAACTCGTTGCCCATGCACCAGGCAAACACGCTGGGGTGGTTGCGCATCTGGCGGAGGTAGTCGCGCCAGACTTGCCGGTACAGGTCCTTGCCCGCGTCCGTCGACCGGTCGAAGAACGGCCGATAGGCGATAGGCAACTCCGGCTGCACAAACATGCCGACTTCGTCGGCTGCCGACAGATACGCCTCCGGCGGCATCATGGAGTGGTGCCGCACGCCGTTGAAGCCGAACTCCCGGCGCAGACCGAGGTAGTGCAGCCAGTAGGCGCGGTCGGCTGGTGGAACCACTTCCAACGGCAGAGTGCAATCGTCGCCGTAGCCGCGCAGGAAGAACCGGCGGTCGTTCAGGAAGAAGTCGTTGCCACGCACCTCCAGTCGACGCAGCCCGAAGCGCACTGTCTGCTGGTCCAGCACTTGGTCCGCTGCGCAGAGCCGTAGCCGCAACGCCAAGAGGTTCGGCGCGTCGGGCGACCAGAGCGGCGCGCGCGGGAGGTTCAGCGTCAGCGTCGGCGCAGCGCCACGAATGGTCGCCTCGCCGTGGACCAGCATCGGAGGGGGGCCTTCGACAGGGGACCAGCGGCGCACTTCGTAGCGCAGCGACGCCCCCGCCTCGGGCGTGCCGCCAAGCTCCAGGCGCACCACGGCGCGGTGTCGAGCCGGCTCCGGCACCACGAAGGCGTCGTCAATCCAAGCGTTGCCGGTGGCCTCGAGCGTCACGTCATCGAAGAGACCGCCCCAGTCGACGTCCATGTAGTCGAGCATGTCGAAACTGCCGGTCAACGAGTCGCGCTCCCAGTGTCGGCGGCTATCGACGGCCAGCACGACGACGTGCTCCCGGGCAGCAGTTAGCGCCTTCGTGACCTCCCACTTGCACGCCGTCGGATACCCCCAATGCTCGCCGACGAGCTGCCCATCAACCCAGCCCCGCACCGACCGGTGCGCGCCGCCCACTCGCAGCCAGACGCGCTGCCCGCGCCAGTCGCCGGGCAGAATGAAGGTGCGACGGTGCCAGCCAATGCCGACTCCGTGGTGGCGCATCCGGTCAGTCGGCTTCCCAAACCCCGGCACCTCCCAGCAACCGGGGACCTCAATGCTGTCCGCGAAGGTAACCGACGCCGGACCTGCCTCCCACTTGGCCTCCGTGGCGGTGTCGAGGTGGAACTGCCAGGTGCCGCTGACGGACAGCGTCGGGCGGGCAGAGGCCCAGACTGCTGTGGACAGAACATACGCCAAGGAAGCCGTCAGCCTTCGCGAGCGAGCACGGCGGAACGGGGGAACTGCAGCCATGTGGGATGGTCCTCCGTGGGTGAATCGTCGGCGCTATTCGCGGCGACCCCTCCCCCTACCTTCCGCACTGCCGAACGGCGCCACAGGTCACCTCCCTTGAGGAATGACGGACGCCTCAGTACGCAAGCCTCTCGCCGCCCCCCAAGAGCGTGTACCGGCGCAGATTGCACCAACCCGCCCGCGCCGGAAGTCGCGGTCCTACGGGAACGGCCGCTGATCGTTCCCGAACGCCATTGGGGCCGGCAAGTCCGTCGAGCCCATCAGGTACTTGTCCACGCCGTGCGCACAGTGCCGGCCTTCGGTGATGGCCCACACGACCAGGCTCTGCCCGCGAGCCATGTCGCCACAGGTGAATAGGCCCGGCACGCTGGTCATGCGGTCTCCGTCGGACTTCACGTTGCCTCGGCCGTCCAACTCGACACCCAACTGCGCCAACATGCCTTCCTTCTCGGGGCCGACGAACCCCATGGCCAGGAGCACTAACTGCGCCTCGTAGGTCCGGTCTGACCCCGGCACCTCGACAAAGCCCATCCGGCCGTCCTGGAGCTTCATCTCGACGCGCACCGTATGCAGCGCCTTCACGTGGCCGTCCTCGTCGCCGAGGAACTCCTGGGTGCTGATCTCGTACTCCCGCTCGCCGCCCTCTTGATGTGCGCTGGAGACGCGGAAGATGTTGTCCCACTGCGGCCACGGGTTCCCGGGCGAACGAACGTCCGGCGGGCGCGGGAGAATCTCAAACTGCGTCACGCTCGCAGCCCGTTGGCGGTGGGCAGTGCCCAGGCAGTCGGCGCCGGTGTCGCCGCCACCGATGACGACGACCTGCTTCCCCTCGGCCGAGAGGAGTTCGCCTTCCGGCACAGCCTCGCCCCATACCAGTCGGTTCGCGAGCGGCAAGTATTCCATCGCCTGATGGATGCCCTTCAGTTCCCGCCCGGGGATCGGCAGGTCACGAGCTGCAGTCGCGCCGCCGGCGAGGACCAATGCGTCGAACTGCTCACCCAACTCCGTCGCGGGGAAGTCCACCCCAACATGCACGCCCGGGCGGAAAACGACCCCCTCGGCTTCCATCTGGGCGAGGCGCCTGTCCAGTCGCTGCTTCTCGAGCTTGAACTCGGGAATGCCGTACTGGAGTAGGCCGCCCACGCGGGGGGCCCGCTCAAGCACCGTGACTTCGTGACCGGCCCGTGCCAGTTGCTGCGCGCAGGCAAGGCCCGACGGGCCCGAGCCGACAATTGCGACCTTCCTGCCGGTCAGCCTCGCGGGTGGTTCGGGTGGCACCCAGCCATGGTGCCAGGCGTGCTCAATGACTGCCAGCTCGAGCTGCTTGATTGTCACCGCTTCCTGCCTCGGCAGGAAGTTCGCCGGCTGGTTGACCGCCACCACGCACGAGGACTCGCAGGGCGCCGGGCAGAGCGTGCCGGTGAACTCGGGGAAGTTGTTCGTGGCGTGCAGTCGGTCGATGGCTTCGCGCCAACGGTCCTTGTAGACCAAGTCGTTCCAGTCGGGGATGACATTGCCCAACGGGCAGCCTTGCATGCAGAAGGGCACCCCGCAGTCCATGCAGCGCGCGCCCTGCTCGCGGAGCCTCGCGCCAGACAGGCGGAAATAGACCTCCTTCCAGTCGCGGACGCGCTCATGCGCCGGCCGTGCCTTGGCCGTTTCGCGTTCATGTTCGAGGAATCCGGTTGGCTTGCCCATGTCAGACAGTCACGACCTCACTCTCGCCCTTCTTGGCGGCTTCCTTCGCTTCTTCCAACGCTCGACGGTACTCCCGCGGCATGACCTTCACAAAGTCCTGGCGCGTCTGCTCCCAGTTCTCCAGAAGCGCCGAGGCAACACTGCTACCCGTCTGCAGGAGGTGCGCTTGCAGCAGCCGCTGCACTGTGTCCTGATCTTCCTGGTCCATCAGCGGCTCCAAGTCAACCATCTCGCGGTTGCAGCGCACCTTGAAGTCGCCCTCGGCGTCGAGCACATAGGCCACCCCGCCACTCATCCCGGCGGCGAAGTTGCGGCCGGTGCGGCCGAGCACCACGACGAGGCCGCCGGTCATGTACTCGCAGCCATGGTCGCCGGTGCCTTCCACAACCGCGTGGGCGCCCGAATTGCGCACGCAAAACCGCTCGCCGGCGACCCCGCGGACAAACGCCCGGCCGGAGGTCGCCCCGTAGAGGGCGACATTGCCGACGACGATGTTACGCTCCGCCGCGAACGGCGACTGCCCCGGCGGGTACACCGTAAGCCTGCCGCCGCTGAGTCCCTTGCCGAAGTAGTCGTTGGCGTCGCCTTCCAGGGACAGCGTCATCCCCCGGGGAACGAACGCCCCGAAGCTCTGCCCTGCCGACCCGGTGAACTTGAGGCGCAGCGTGTCGGTGGGCAGTCCAGCAGGCCCGTAGCGCCGGGTGATCTCGCTGCCGATGACTGTGCCGACGGCCCGATGCACGTTCCGAATCGGCCTCGCCACTTCGGCTGTCGGCATGCCGCGACCGGACAGGCGAGCTACCGGCGTCTTGCCGCCGAAATCCTGGACGGCAGGGCACCAGGGGACGGCGACCGGCGTGTCGAGGATCGCCCGGATCTGCGGGTCACGCAGCAGCTCCTGATCGAGAGCGTCTGCCAGCCCGTGGTCCTGCTCCCGCACCTTGCGAACGGCAACGTCGGGGATCCGGTCCGGGCAGTAGAGGATTCGGCGATAGTCCAGTCCCTTGGCTTTGTAGTGGTCCAGGGCCTGCTGCATGTCCAGGAGGTCACTGCGTCCGATCAACTCCTCCAGGGTCCGAAAGCCGAGCTGCGCCAGCAGCTCGCGGACCTCCTCTGCCAGGAACCTAAAGTAGTTGACAACGTGCTCCGGGTCGCCGCGGAACCGCTTGCGCAGCTCCGGGTTCTGCGTGGCGACCCCGACGGGGCAGGTGTCTTTCTGGCAGACACGCATCATGACACAGCCCATGACCACCAGGGCCGACGTGGCGAACCCGTACTCCTCCGCGCCCAGCAGTGCGGCGATGACGAGGTCGCGCCCGGTGCGGAGCTGCCCATCGGTCTGGACGACGATCCGGTCGCGCAGGCGGTTCTGGACGAGCACCTGCTGGGTCTCGGCCAGCCCCAATTCCCAGGGGATGCCGGCGTACTGGATCGAGGTGATCGGGCTGGCCCCGGTGCCGCCGTCGTGGCCGCTGATGAGAACTACGTCGGCGTGGGCTTTGGCGACGCCCGCCGCCACGGTGCCGACACCGACCTCCGCCACCAACTTCACCGAAAGACGCGCTTGTGAGTTGGCGCTCTTCAGGTCGTAGATCAACTGGGCGAGGTCTTCGATCGAGTAGATGTCGTGGTGCGGCGGCGGGCTGATTAGCCCAACCCCCGGCGTCGTGTGGCGGACCTTGGCAATCCACGGATACACCTTGCCACCGGGGAGTTCGCCACCCTCGCCGGGCTTGGCGCCCTGGGCCATCTTGATCTGTAGCTCGTCGGCGCTGACCAAATAGGCGCTGGTGACCCCAAATCGGCCGGAAGCCACTTGTTTGATGCGGCTGCGACGGTCGTCCCCGTTGGCGTCCGTCAAGAACCGATCCGGGTCCTCGCCGCCTTCACCGGTGTTGCTCCAGCCGCCCAACCGGTTCATGGCGATGGCCAGCGTCTGGTGCGCTTCGAGGCTGATGGAGCCGTAGGACATGGCGCCCGTACAGAACCGCTTGACGATGCTCTCGACCGGCTCGACCTCGTCGAGAGGCACCGATTCTCGCTGGTCAAAGCGGAACTGCATCAGGCTGCGCAAGGTGCACAGCCGCTGGCTCTGATCGTTCACCGCGCGGGTGTACTGCTTAAAGCGCTCGTAGCTCCCGGTCCGGGTCGCCGATTGGAGCTTGTAGATCGTGTCCGGGTTGAGGAGATGGTACTCCCCATCGCGCCGCCATTGGAACTGTCCGCCCCACTTCAGCAGCGGCGGACCGACCGGGCGCTGGGGGTATGCCCGGCGGTGGTGGGCGAGCGTTTCCGCCGCGATCTCGGCGATCCCGAGACCACCAACGCGTGAAGAGGTGTTGGTGAAGTACCGGTCGACGAACTCCTCGTTGAGCCCGATCGCCTCAAAGATCTGCGCGCCGCGATAGCTCTGGATGGTACTGATACCCATCTTGGCCATCACCTTCACGACCCCCTTGTAGACCGCCTGGGTGTAGTTCCTCACCGCCTCGTCGTGACCGGGAGGGCGAGGCTCCCGCCGAGCCAATCCCCCTCGGCTTGCCGGCTCGGCAGGAGCCTCGCCCTCCCGGGGTGCGCCGCCGACCTCGGAGCCGCCATCGAGCACGTCGCGGCGAATCATGTCGTCGAGACTCTCGAACGCAACCCACGGGTTGACCGCACCCACTCCGTACCCGAGAAGCAAGCAGAAATGGTGCACTTCCCGCGCGTCGCCGCTCTCCACAACCAGCCCGACGCGAGTTCGGGTCTCATGCCGGATCAAGTGGTTGTGCAGGCCGGCGCAGGCGAGCAGCGACGGCATCGGGGCGTCTCTGCCATCCAGACCCCGATCCGAGAGGATCAGGATGTTGGCGCCCTCCTCGATGGCTCTGTCCGCGGCCGCGAAGAGCCCCTCCAGGGCCCGTCCCAACCCGGCGGCACCCTCGGCCGCAGGGAACAGCATGGGCAAGGTGGCTGAGCGGAACCCGCGCCACCCATCCAGTTGCTTGAGATTGGCCAGGTCCTGGTTCGACAGCACGAAGCTGTTCAGGCGGACCCGGTGCGCCACCTCGGGTCCCGGTTCCAACAGGTTGCCTTCGGCGCCGAGATTGGTCAGGACCGAGGTGACGAGTTCCTCGCGGATGCAGTCGAGCGGCGGGTTGGTCACCTGGGCGAACAGTTGCTTGAAGTAGTTGTAGAGCAACTGCGGCCGGTCAGACAATACCGCCAACGGAATGTCGGTTCCCATCGAGCCGATCGCCCACATGCCAGTCGTCGCCATCGGCTGGAGAATGTACTTCTCGTCCTCCAAGGAGTACCCGAAGGCCATTTGCCGTGTCAGGAGCGTTTTCCGGTCCGGCTCGGGCGGCGGCGGCGCGGGGGGGAGATCGGCCAAGGCCACTTGGTGTTCCTTCAGCCAAGAGCTGTAGGGCTTTGCGCCAGAGATGCTGTGCTTGATCTCCTCATCGTCCACAATGCGCCCTTGCTGCATGTCCACCAGGAACATGCGGCCAGGCTCCAGCCGGCCTTTCGTCACAACGTTCTCAGGCGGGATGTCGAGCACCCCGACTTCGGAGGCCATGATTACCAGATCATCCTTGGTGACCCAGTAGCGGGAGGGGCGCAAGCCGTTGCGGTCGAGGGTCGCGCCGATGGTCTTCCCATCGGTGAAGACGATGGAAGCCGGGCCGTCCCAAGGCTCCATCACGCAGGAATGGAACTGGTAGAAGCTCTTCTTCCCGTGGCACATCCCCTCGTGGTGCTCCCACGCCTCCGGGATCAGCATCATCATCGCGTGCGCCGGACTTCGGCCTGCTCTCACCAGCAACTCGAGCACGTTGTCCAGCGTCGCCGAATCGCTGACGCCGTCCTCGAGGACCGGGTGAATCTTCGCCAGATCTCCCGGCTCGAAGACGCTGGAATCCATCAGGTGCTCCCGAGCCCGCATCCAGTTGATGTTCCCTCGGAGCGTGTTGATCTCTCCGTTGTGGGCGAGCAATCGGTACGGATGGGCGAGCTTCCACTTGGGAAGCGTGTTCGTGCTGAAACGCGAATGGAACAGACACAGGGCGCTCCGCAGACTCTCGTCGTGCAAGTCGGGGAAATACGTGCTCAACTGCTCCGGGGTCAGCATGCCTTTGTAGACCACGGTCTGACACGACAAGCTGGGCAGGTGGACCGCGTCCCGCCCGTTGATCTCCGAGGCTTCCACGGCGTGCTCGAACCGCTTGCGGATCACGTACAGTCGGCGCTCGAACTGCTCGGGATCGGCGATCCTGCCGCCCCACCCCACAAACGCCTGCTCCATGCCAGGTTCTTGGGTCAGCGCTGTCGCCCCCAACCCTTCGTTGTTCGTCGGCACTTGCCGCCAGCCGAGGAAGCGCTGTCCCTCCTCCAGCGTGAGGGCCTCAAAGAGCCTCTTGGCTTGGGCTGCCGAGGTCGAGTCGGGTGGCAGGAACACCGTCCCGACCCCATACTCCGCTCGCCCGGGCAGGTCGATGCCCAGCGACTTCGACTGCTCCAGATAGAACTCGTGAGGCACCTGCAGGAGCACTCCTGCACCGTCGCCGGTGTTCTCCTCGCAGCCGCAAGCGCCCCGGTGATTGAGGTTATTGAGAGCCGTGAGGGCGTCCTCAATCAGCTTGTGCGACCGCTGCCCCTTCAAGTGGACGAGAAATCCCACCCCGCAGGCGTCGTGCTCATACTGCGGTTCGTACAGTCCTCTTCGGTTGCTGAACTGACCTGCTGTTGACAATTCCTTCTCCAGGCTCCGGACGGAGGGTGTTTCGCCCCGGGGGACGACTCGCCGCGTGGTCTTTCCGACTCCGCAACGTCTACTCGGCCAGCCAGCCGCCCCGCGTACTCCGGGTCAGCCCGTGGGCGACGCACCGCCGGCGCAAACAGGCGTGTGTGCAAACAACTTGCTGGTTCGCCGAGAGCCGCCCCTCGGTCCCTTCCGTAGGCCCGTCGGCACAAAGTCCGTTCGATATAGGGTGACTCACTCGGCAGCGAGAAGACACTCCGTAGCCGTACTCGGCAAGGGTCTCCTGACCCCGCCGAACATGCCAACGCCGGAGACATTGCATCCTGAGTGTTCTTGTGATACGATTCCGTGCCAGAAACGCTGCCGTCCGCCTTTGAAGCACACTCGCCTTGATTCGGTTCACTGCCGCCTCCTCACCCTCGCGGAGCTGATGAAACTGCAGGAAATCATGCGGCAGGGAGGGAAGGAAGAGCAAGGCGGTGAGCCGAACAGGTAGGCCATGGAGCGCGGCAGCGGCCTGTGACGGACTTTTTCCCTGCCTCGTCATCTTCCGTAGTTCAGAGGGATCGCTCATGCAGCCCAACCTGCACCCCGACGATAGAACACGCTACGCCGTCGGGAAGATAGGCGGCAGCCGGTCATCCTCCGCCGACGAGGCGCGGGAGCAACCGGCTGCCGCCTATCTTCCGGCGCATGGCGACACGTTTTCGAAGGAGGTGCAGCATCTCGGCCCATAGCACGCTACCAGCGAGCAATCGTGCTATGGCCAAACCCGGAGGACTAGTTGTATGCCCTCCGTCCCTCACGTTCCGACCCCGACAGTCTGGGTGTCCGGAATCCCGGGGCGACACACCAAGGAGGAAACGCAGGCATGAAATCCACCACTCGTGCACGGGGCTTCACACTGATCGAACTGCTGGTAGTCATCGCGATCATCGCGATCCTGGCAGCGATCCTGTTCCCGGTGTTCGCCAAGGCGCGCGAGAAAGCGCGCCAGACGAGTTGTCTGAGCAACACGAAGCAGCTCGGCCTGTCCCAGTTCATGTACGCCCAGGACTACGATGAAATGTACACCGGGCGGCCGTTCTGGATGCACCGCGTTCAGCCCTACATCAAGAACTGGGAGGCCGGCATCTGCGCGAGCCACGCCTACAAGGGCGGCTACATGAACTACACCGGCTTCTGCATCACCAGCTACCCCTCCACCCACGCATGGTTCCGTCAGACCTACCAGCCGTGGTACGGTGGGTACTCTGCCGGCTGTCGACAGCTCGGCGGGTGGCCAGGTCGCCTGGTGGCGACCGTTCCCAACCCCGCTGACATCGTCTGGCTGTGGGATGGCCGCGACCGCAATCCCGCCAGCAACCAAGGCGGCTACTGCCAGCGCCACTCCGACCGGCACTACGGCATCTACCGGCACAAGCCGCCGAACTGCTGGAAGACCAGCCAGGCGTACATCTCACCGCGCCACAACGACGGGGCCAACTTCGCCTTCCTCGATGGACACGCGAAATGGATTCGCGACGCGGACAAGAAGTGCGACTACTGGTGGCAGTACAACCACACAGCCGCACAGCCGCTGTAACGGCGCGCCCGACCTGTCACGAACGTCCCCCCTTGCCGTGGAACGAAGCGCCGCCCGAAGCCTGGGTATGCTTTGGGCGGCGCTTTCTGTGTGCCGACTTCTCGAGTTCGCGCTCGGGGTAGGTCTCCTCAAACGCTTCGCGTTTGCGCGCCCCGAAACGCCTGACCGGAGGTCTCCAAGTGGTCCGGGAGACCTATCGGTCGGGGGGTGCCCCTGGGGCCCGGCGGGGTCGGGAGACCCTCGCCGAGCGGGGTCCGTCACCGGCTCACTACTCCTGCCCGTCCAGCGGCTTTCGTTCGCCTTCCGGCTTCTTCTCCCCCTCGCCTGGAGCCGGCGGCGTCACCTTGCCGTCCGGTTGCACCGCCGGGAATCCCTCGGCGGCAGGCTTGGCTTCCGGTTCGCCGCCCGGGATGCCCAACTCCCCCTTGGGGTCCTGCGGTCGTACCAGCAACTCCCACCCCATGCTTATGTTGTTCACCCGAATCAGCAGTTGGTTGTCGCCCTCCTTGAGGTGAACCTTCACCAAGTCCTGGTCGGGCAAGGCCGGGCGGGCGTTCAGGTACTCGTGAACCTTCTCGCCATTCAGCCACACCGCGACCCCATCGTCACTGCCCACCCAGAGCGTCGTGTCCTGGTCCGTCGGTGACTTGACGACGGCCCGGGCCCAGGCCGCGGCGTTCTCGGCCTCTCCCATCCACCGGACGAAGTCAAGACGGCCTCGGTCGGCAGCCACCTGTCGCCAGAAGGCGGCCTCGGGCGGCGCCGTCGCCGCCATCGCGTCTCCCCCGAACGGGCCCGCGACTTCCCAGAGGGTGACGAACCGGCCTGTCGGCTTCGGTCTCACGACGTACGAATCGATCCACAACTCGTGCCCTCGCGATTCCTTGCTCCGGCCGGTCACCAGGAACTGAAGCCGGTGCGCGCCTGCGGTCAAGGCCGTCACGCCAAGCTCAACAGGCATCGGCCCCTGCGCTTCGACGGCGTAGCCATCGTGCTCCGGGCCGACGCGCTCCCCGTCCAACAGCACCACGAACGTGCCGCACTTGGGTCCCTTCGGCATCCAGACGTTGAGTTCGTAGGCCCCTTCCTCCGGAACGTCGATCTCCTGGGTGAGGTAGTCACCGGGGGCATCAGCCGGGTAGACCAGAAAGCTGCCCTCCACGTTCGCCTCCACGGCTCTGTACTGCGTGGCGGCAGGCTCCTTCCCCGACGAGGCTGCCGCGGGCAGCAACGCAACGGCCGCCTTGGCGTAGCTGGGTATACCCGTAGGGTACGGCCCGCCTTCTTCGCCAATGGCGGCCGTGACGAACATGGCAAAGAGCAGTGCGCTTACGCCGACCACTCCCCTGCCGGCGGCCCCGAACGTGGATCCGGATTTGTTGTGCCCGATCATGGTGGTCTCCTTGGGTCAGGCCGGAGTCGCCGGCCCGGTTGCCGCCTATCGCGTGCTGCTGCAGCAGCACGATGTCTCAGGCAGTCTGTGCATTAGTTGCGGGCGTCTCTACGTGAGTTCCACGCCGGCCGTAGTCGGTATCGCCGAAACACCGGAACCACTCCCACACCGTCACTTAAGTCCCCACGCCCCCAGCCTCACCCACAGTCGGCGGGCGGTGCCCACGTCCAACGTCCACACCGGGACGCCCTGGATCACGGCTGGCGTCATCGTGGCACCGCGAAGGGTGCGTGCGTACTGGGAGTCGAAGGCGACCAAGCGTCGTATTCCAGAGGGAAGTCTCACCGACGAGGCCGAAGCCGGCATTGGGATCCAACGGCCCCCGAACGTGTCGCGGCGCAGATGACTACCAAACACTCGTCCGCGAAGCGGAGGGCGGTCGCGCGCAGTAAGCCCAGCCAGCCACCAGACGCGGTGCGCCGGCAGGTGGAAGCTGAAGACTCGGTACTCCCCCCATACAAGCAAGAGCGTTGTCGGTGGATCGAGAGATCGCGCTGCCGCCAGTTCGTGCGCGACGGCGCGTTCCGTCTCGCGGGCGCATTCGTTGAGGTGGGCATACGTCACGAGAAGGCGAGCGGCAACCAAGGTGAGGCAGCAGACCGCCAGCGCGCGCGTCCGGCCGGACAGCCTTCGTGTCAGCCCGTCCACGCCGGCGACCATCAGGAGCACCATCGGGGGCACCAGCACGCACAGATATCCGCGCCGGCCGCAGTAGGCCAGCCCGTAGAAGGCCGCCGGCACGAGTGTCCACGGGAGGGCGGTCACCAGCACTTGGCGGCGACGCGACGACAGCAACGCCGCCCCTGCGAGGGGCCACGCCAGCCCGAATGCCAGCAGCCATCCCAGCCGGAAACTCGACTGCTGCCGCTCAAGCGTACCTACGGCCGCGCGGCCCGGGAGGGTGCGCACGTTGGAGACCACGTCTTCCGCCGCGGAGACGTAAATCGCCCAGCCGCCACTCGAAGCGGCGCAGTATGCGACCCAAGCGGCGCCCACGCCCAGTGCCGCCGCCGCAACGACAAGGGCGAGAAGACTGCGTGGCAGACCTCGCTGTCTCGAGGGCGCAGCGGGTTCTCTTCCCCGAAGGGCCATATCGAGACCACCCGTCTTCAGGAAGCTGATTGCGACCATGGCCGGCAACAGCAGCCAGGCCAACTCAGGCCGCAGCCCCGTGCACATGCCCCACACCAGCCCCGCCCCGACAGCCGCCGACAGCGTCCTTCGCGAGGCTGCGCGCAGCGAGCAGAGAACCGACGCCGCGGCGCCCGCCGACGCCCACGTGTACGGAAGCGGGAGTTGCCCCTCAGACCAGAGCAATGGCGAGAGCGCTACCAGCAGACCACCAACCACCGCCTGCCAGCGCCCCAGAAGGGTCCGCAGCAACAGAAAGGTGAGCAGCACCGTGCAGAGACCGCCGAAGGCGCTCGCAGCCAACACTCCGGCAGTTACGTCGCCCTTCAGCCAAGTCGCCAGCCGACAGACCAGGACGAACAGCGGGTACCCCGGCGGTTGCGGCCGATGTGCGGCTGGGTCGAAGTGGAGGACGGCCAGCCCGTACTGAGCGCTATCCCAGTAGAAGAGATACGTCGGCGTGTGCGCAGCACACAGGCGGAGGTAGAGCGCAGCCGCCGCCAGGGCTGCCAGCCCATCCACCAACGCCGCTCGCCCGGCAGACCAACGCAGGGAGGCACTCCCCTCCACGACGCCCGCAGCCCTCGGCATTACTGGTCCCCACAGACCCGATTCGCTTCGTAAAACGCCTGGATGTTGGCCGGCGGCGTGTCCGGCTGGAACAGGTGTGCCGGTCCGAGAATGTACCCGCCGCCGACTCCCAGCAGTCGGCATTCCCTCTCGACAGCCTCCCGAACTTCGGCCGGGCTTCCGCTGGGTAGCAGACGTTGCACATCGATCCCGCCATGGAAGCAGAGACGATCGCCAAACGCGGCCGACAGGCGCGCAGGCTGCATCTCGGGCGCGCACGGCTGGATCGGGTCCAGCACGTCGACGCCCAGTGCAATCAGATCCGGGATGAACGCCGCCATGTTGCCGCAACTGTGGAACATCGCCTTCGCGCCGAAGCTATGGATCAGGTCGCACATGGTCTGCAGCGCCGGCGCTACGAAGCGACGGAACATACCCAGGGAGATCAGCGGCCCGGACTGGCTACCCAGGTCGCTGATCACGAGGTAGAGGTCAAAGCGCCCGTTGGACACTTCGGCTGCGCGCGTGTAGTCCTCGACATAGAAGTCCACAAACTTGCCGATGAGGAAGTCGACCCACTCCGGCTGTTCGGCCATCTCGACATACATGCTCTCCAGCCCGCGCACCAGCGACGGCCGTTGCCAGAGGTCGCAGAACCCGTACCGGAGGGCGTGTTCGCCACACTGCTCGATCTGTTTAGGCAGGAGCGAATAGTCGAAGTCCTCGGGCTTCGGCCACGGGAATGCCTCGAGTTCTGCCAGAGTCGTGGCGCCTGAGAGCGCGCCCGGCAAAGCGCTCTTCATCGGCCCCAGTGGCGTGTCCAAGAGTCGGTGGCGTTCGCCCCAGAAGTTCTGGTACACGCCGTCGGTGCAGGTGTCGGCCGGTGAGACGGCATCAAGGCCGCGGATGTCGACCGCGAAGTCGCGCAGGAGCCGTTCCGTGTCGCGATGGCCGGCGAAGCGGAAGAGGGCTTCCCACGTCAGGTCCTCCGCCCAGAAGTCGCAAGGAACACGGTCGGGTTGCTCGTGCGCGAGGGCTTGTAGGACACGTTCTCGAGGTGTCGATGGCATGGCAGACAGCCATTCTACCTTCGCGCTCAACGACCGTCGAGAGGGCGCTCCGAGAGGACATAGGACGCATAGGACGAATAGGATCTATCGCTCTTCCGACGCCCAAAGGAGACCGCCCAATGCCCAACCGCCCCTACACCCACCGCGAACGCTTTCGCCGCCTGATGCACTTTCAGAGCGTTGACCGAGGCATTCACTGGGAGTTTGGCTTCTTGGACGAGGCCATTCAGCGCTTCCACAGAGAGGGACTGCCGGAGCAGTACAACGACAACGGCGCCATCGAGCGCTACTTCGGTCGCGACCCGGTTGCCGGCGTGCCTGTGCACCTGAGCCTCCACCCCGGCTTTGCGGAGGAAATCATCGAGGAGACCGAGCGCACCGTCACCAAGCGCCTGGCCAGCGGCGAGATCGCCGAGATCCAGAAGCACGGCCAACACACAATCCCCCACTACCTCAAGTTCCCCATCGAGACCCGCCACGACTGGGAGGAGTTCAAGGAGCGCCTCGACCCCGCGGACCCGGTACGCCATCAGCACGACTACAAGGCGTTGGCAGACCGCTACCGGAACAGCGAGGCGCCTATCTGCATCGGCTGCGGCTCCTACCTCGGCTGCATCCGCAACTGGGTCGGCTTCGAAAACCTGGCCTTCATGGTCGCGGACGACCCCGGGTTGGTCGAGGAGATGGTCGCCCACCTGTGCGACCTGTTCCTCTGCGAACTGGAACCAGCGCTCAAAGAGATTGAGGTGGACTTCGCCGCGGGCTGGGAGGACATCTGCTTCAACACCGGCTCAGTCATCGGCCCGAAGCACTTCAGGGAGCTTGTGATCCCCCACCAGACCCGGGTCATGCGCCTTCTCCGTCAACACGGAGTCGACGTCATCTACACAGATTGCGACGGCAACGTCAACGAACTGCTGCCGCTCTGGATCGAGTGCGGGATGAACGGCATGTTCCCCTGTGAGGTCAACGGCGGCTCCGACCCGGTGCAGCTCCGCGCGCGCCACGACAGAGACGTGCTCCTCTTCGGCGGCGTCGCCAAGAAGGAGCTTGCAGGAACGAAGGAAGACATCCTGGCCGAACTCAAGCGACTGGCGCCGTTGGTTGAGGAGGGCGGCTTCATCCCGATGGTTGACCACCGTTGCCCCGAGTACGTCTCATACGACAACTACCGCTACTACCAGCGCGAGAAGCTGGCACTGCTCGGCTTCAGTCAGGCGGAGATCGCGGAGATCGAGCCGCTGCGGAACATGCCGGCTACGACGCCAAGCGCGATCGCGTAGCTTCGGCGCCGGGCACGCAGAACGAAGGCCCCCGGCTTGTGCCGGGGGCCTTCTGTTTGTCTGAGTTCGGCCGGTCAGAGGGTCAACGAGGTCACCGCAGAAAGCTCAGCGGCTGGCCGTACGCCGCGTGATTCCTCGGCAACACCTCGTACTGGTCCCACGTGTGCGACAACAACCTGGCCGCTTGCTTGGCGCGCCTTCTCCCGTGCCTTGGCGAATACCGGGAAGAGGATCGCCGCCAAAATGGCGATGATGGCGATCACGACCAACAGCTCGATGAGCGTGAAGCCCCGTGGTCTGACATATCTGGTTTGCACTTGAGCGTCTCCTGTACCGGCGAGTTCCGGCGGTCCTTCGTGGCCGCAGACTGGATTCAGTGGTTTCCGGAACCCCCTCCGGGAGTATTGGACAACGAGTGGTGGGCGCGGCCCGTTCGGCGGTCCATTGGAAGGGCGCCCCGATTCGCTGCCTCCAACAAGCTCGAGCCACGCGCCTCCTCAGACTACGGAAGCAGCAGAGCCGCCCGCGCAACGCTCTCCGGGGCGTGCATGACCCTTGCCATGCTCGCGTCTGCTCCTCGGACCCCAAGCCGGAGTCCGGCAGATCAAAGCCCCAGCCTCTTCCGGCACTCGTCCAGAATGACTACCGTAGCACTCGCACCGACGCGGGTGACACCGAGGGCGCGCACTTCGAGGAGTGCGTCGAGGGTGCGGACGCCACCGGCCGCCTTCACCTGGACGTGCGCGGGGGAGTGCTGGCGCATAAGCTCCAGGTCTTCGTGCGTGGCGCCGCCGGTGCCGTAGCCGGTGGAGGTCTTCACCCAGTCGGCGCCCAGCTCGCCGCACAGTTCGCAGAGGCGGATCTTGTGCTCGTCCTGCAGATAGCAGTTCTCGAAGATCACCTTCACTTTCTGGCCACCGTCGTGGGTCACGTCGATGACCGCCTTGAGGTCGGCACGAACATAGTCCCAGTCGCCACTGAGCACCTGGCTGATGTTGACGACCATGTCCAGCTCCTGCCCGCCGTCAGTCAGTGCCCGCCTCGCTTCCGTCACCTTGGCGGCCGTGGTGTGCCCGCCGTGGGGGAAGCCGATGGTGGTGCTCGCGTTCACCGTGCTCCCGCTCAGCAACTCAGCGCACCGCTTGAGCCGGTAGGGCATGATGCACACGCTGGCGACGTTGTAGTCAAGGGCCACCTGGCAGCCCTGGTCCAGGTCGTCGGTGGTCATGCTGGGGCGAAGCAATGAGTGGTCGATCATCTTGGCGATGTCTTCGTATTCGTAGTGGTTGGTCACGGTTAGGTCCTTCCCGAAACGCGGAGTCGCGGAGTCGCAGAGAGGCAGAGAAGGGCAGGCAGAGCAAGTCTGTTCGTTGTGGATCTGGGTCAACTACTCCTCCAGTCCGTTGACGACGCGCGCGATGCCGTCGATGGCGACACGCCGAACGCCGAAGTTGATGACGAGCCCGAGCCTGAGGTCGAGGAGCCGGAGGTAGGTCAGCACCTGGGACTCGAAGATTGGGTGGTGGTCCTTGACAGCCTTCACTTCGACCACCCCCTTCCCCTCCACGAGGATGTCGAGACGCAATGGCGTCTTGAGCGCCCGGCCCTTGTAGCTCAGTGGCACCGCCGTCTGCGACTTGATCCCCAGCTTGCGCAGCTCAAGCTCATACCTCAGTGCCTCCTCGTAGACGCCCTCAAGCAGGCCAGGCCCACCCAGCGCTCGGTGCACCTCAACCGCCGCGTTCACGATGATGCCGCTGATGTCGTTCTCGTGCATGGCGGCCCTCCTAACGAACTGAACGCGGAGCCTCAAGCTGCGGAGCAAGGACCGTCAGATTCTCTGCGTCTCCGCGGCTCCGCGACTCTGCGTTCAGGCTTGCACCTCCACCCACCTCCGCTCGCGATAGCTCCGCAGAATCGCTTCGCAGAGAATGATCTCGCGGTGGCCGTCGCCGAAGGTGGGGTACGTCGCCGGCGCTGCGAAGTCACCCGCCGCGAGGTAGTCGTAGAACGAGCGGAAGCACTGCTTGAAGGTATCGGGGAAGCCTTCGTTGTGGCCGCCGGGGAAGTTGGCGTACTTGCCTGCGGCGGTCGAAAGCAGCGCCGGATCGCGCATGAGCGTTTCGTTGGCGCTGTCGCGGTGGCCGATCCACAGGTCGTTGGGGCGTTCGCTGATCCACTCCAGGGCGCACTTGGAGCCGGCGATCTCGTAGCGCAGGCAGTTCTTCCGGCCGGCGGTGACTTGCGAGCACCAGAGCGTCCCCCGGGCGCCGCCTCTGAAGCGGAGCAGAACCGCGCCGTAGTCCTCCGTGGCAATCGCGATGGACTCCGTCTCGACGGTCTGCCGCTCCTCCTTGCCCTTGAACGTCTGCACCTCGCCAAGCGGCCGCCGGCGCACGGGATGGACCGTCTTCAGGTCGGCGCAGACCGCTTCGACTTGGAGCCCGGTGAGGTGGCGGATCAAGTCCAGCCAATGCGTGCCGATGTCGGCGATGGCACGCAGCTCGCCACCTTCCTCCGCCAGGACTCGCCAGTTGTAGTCGGTGTCATGCAACAGCCAGTCCTGCGCGTAACTGCCGCAGACGGAGAACACGTCGCCCAGGTCGCCCCGTTGGATGAGGTCGCGCGCTTCGAGGTTGAGGGGGTAGTACCGGGTGTTGTAGTTGACTCCCGCGGCGCGGCCGCTCTTCGCAGCGCTCTCGACCAGTTCCGCTGACTCGTCGGAGTTCATCGCCAGCGGCTTCTCACAGAGAACGTGCTTGCCGGCTTCGAGAAGCCGCTTGCAGAACGCATAGTGGAGCTTGTTCGGGGTGGCAACGTGAACGGCATCCACGTCGGCGTCCGCGCAGATCTCGTCGAGGTTGTGGTACCACCTGGCGACGCCCTGCGACGCGGCGGCAGCCCTCGACTCGCTCTCGTCCACCCCCATCACGCCGACTACCTCCACACCGGCGCGGCGAAGCGCCTCCACATGGACCGGGCCGATAAATCCGGCACCGATTACGGCTGTTCTGGCAACGGACATGTCGCGCTCATCCCTTCGTTCATTGTGCGTTCAGACCGGGGGATTGTACCCATTCGACTTTGCGCAATCCACCGGTTCCTTCACAGGCGTCCTGCCCAACGCCCCGACCAGCCAGCCAGCGCAGTCTGAGGAGCGAGGGTATCAGCCCGCCGTCCACCCTCCATCCACATAGAGCGAGGCACCGGTCATGTAGGACGACGCGTCGCTGGCCAGGTACACCGCGGCACCGCGGATCTCCGGCAGTTCGCCCCAGCGGTTCAGGGCAGTCTGGCTGACCACTGCTTTCACTTTCTCCGGCTCGCCGAGGAGCGGCACGTTCATCTCGGTGAGAAAGGGCCCCGGACAGAGAGTGTTGCAGCGGACACCGAAAGGCGCCCACTCCAGCGCCAGCGTCTTGGTCAGCCCGATGACGGCATGCTTGGAGGGGCAGTAGGCTGAGCGGTTGGCGAGTCCGACTGCGCTCAGCGTCGAGCCAACGTTGATGACCGAACCATTCCGCTGCTGCTTCATGAGCGGTGCGACGGCCCGGCAGCAGAGCCACGTGCCCCTCACGTTGAGGTCCATCACCTGCTGCCACTCGTCGGGCGGGAACTCCTCAATGGGGTGACGCAGATTGATGCCGGCGCTGTTGATCAGGACGTCCAGCCGCCCGAACCGGTGAACGGCTTCGTCGACAAGGGACTGGACTTGCTCTTCACTCGTCACGTCGGCGGCGAAACCGACGGATTCGCTCCCGGTCTGAGCGGCGACCTCAACCGCAGCGGACTCGCACTGGTCGGCGTGCCGCGAGCAGATGACGGTGGTAGCGCCGGCTTGGGCAAGACCGAGCGCCATGGAGCGGCCCAGTCCCTTTGTGCCGCCGGTGATGAGCGCCACGCGGCCGTCGAGGCGGAACAGGTCCATCACGTGTGATTCACTCATGTTGTCCTCCGGGCCGCTCACAGGTAGACGCCCATCCCCGCCGAGGCGTTGAGGTTGGCGCCCGTCACTCGGGCAGCGGCGTCGCTGGCGAGGTAGACGCACGCCTCCACGTTGTCTTCGACGGTGTTGTATTGCCCCATCGGTCGATCCGCCTCGGCGTCGTGCAGCCACGCCGGGTCGCGCCCTTCCGCGAGCTGCACTTCCAGTTCCTTCTCGGTCAGCACCCACCCGACGGTGATCCAGTTGGCTCGAATCCGGTCACGCGCCAGGACGCGGGCCAGATTCATGGTGAGGGCGTACAGGGCGCTCTTGCTGGTGCCGTAGGCGAACAGGGACTCGCCGGGGCGGAAGGCATTGCACGAACCGATGTTGATGATGGAGCCGCCGCCGCGCAGCCGCATCAGCGGAATGGCCGCTTGCGCGCACAAGAATGCACCGCGGACGTTGACCTCGAAGATCTCGTCCCACAGTTCTGCCGTGGTCTCCTCGAGCAACGCTCTGGGGAAGACTCCGGCGTTGTTCACCAGGATGTCCAGTCCGCCGAACTCCTGCGTCGCACGGCCGCACAATTGCCGACAGTCTTCAGGGGAACGAGTGTCCGTCTGCTGGAACACTGCTTCGCCGCCCGTCGCCCGGATGCCCGCGACGACGATCTCGCCGCGCTCGCGGCGTCGGCCGCTCACGACCACTCGTGCCCCTTCCCGAGCGAATCCCTTGGCAATGCCTTCACCGATGCCGCTTGTTGAGCCGGTGACGATCGCCACCTTGCCGGAGAGTCTTCCTGCCATTCATGCACCTTTCTGGTACGCGCTACGGATCCTGGAGGGCCCCAACAGGAGGTTGGCTGTTGCCCCCCCATTTCCTCGCGCCGCCGGCCACCGCCGTGGGCGGCTGAAGTGTCCACGCACTTCGTGCTGAGCGACAGAAGGGCTGCGAGTGCGGCAGGCGAAACAGGAGAACGGTGGCAGTTCACGCGAGCTGACTAGACCGCGAAAGGAAGCAATGAGTGTCCGAGCACAACGAGATCCTGTTCCGGCCGGTGGAACCGGCGGACGTGGAGTTGATCTGCGAGATTGCCGTCAAGGCGTGGCAACCGATCTTCGCCAGCTATCGGCGGCTGCTGGGGGACGAGCTGTTCGAGGCGCTTCACACCGGCTGGGAAGCGAGAAAAGCCGACCAAGTGCGCCAGGCAGCGCTGCACCGCTCTGACTGCGTTTACGTCACCGAAGTAGACGGCGAGGTTGTCGGCTTCAGCACGTTCCTCCTGGACGAAAAGACCCGCCTCGGTACCCTCGGCAACAACGCGGTCGACCCGAAGTGCCAGGCCCGTGGCGTGGGTTCGTTCCAGCACGAGCAAGCCATGGAGCGTATGCGCCAGCGTGGCATGCGCTTCGCGAAGGTGACGACGGGTCTGGACGAAGGGCACGCGCCGGCCCGGCGAAGCTATGAGAAGGTGGGATTTGACCGGTCAACACCGGACGTGACCTACTACAGGCATCTGTGAAGAGTAGTTGGCAGCGGGCGACCGCCGCGTCCGGGACCTGTCGCCCCGATCGGCCCTGCCGCCGAGTCGAAGGAGATCGCGTGATCGAACTGCAGAGAGTCGTCGAGGCGTTGGACCTCGGGGAACACCGCGAACTGCTGCGCCAAGAGTGGCAAGCATCGCAGGAGGTATTGCCTGTGGGCGGCTTGCCGTTTCTGCAGGCTGACGTGGCAGCTGACTCGTGCCGGACCGTCAGTCTCCCGGAGGAGGCCGTCGCACCGGTGCAGGAGGCCGCCCGCCGCCTCGACAGCGACGGCCCGCTGCAAGCCCTGGTCTGGCACGCGCACCGGGCGCTGTTCGCGGTAGCGAAACGCCCGGACCACTCGCCGTGGACGCGGCTTGAGGGGCAGCTTGGCGAGGCCGCGCCGTCGTTCTACCTGCTGGTCGCCCTGTCGGGGTTGCCCCGGGCGCGGGCCTTGCACGACGCCCGCGGCATCCCCGAGGAGGTGCGCTGCGACACCTACCTGGACATCGCTCTGTGGGCGCAGGAGTACCACGCGGAACACGGCGTGTGGGGGATCAGGGCAGGCTTGCTGGGATGGTTCATGAACCACCTCTGGGGAGAGCTGTACCGGATCGGCCGACTGCAGTACATGCTTCGACCGTTCCCCGGCCGACTCCTCGCCTTTCGCAACACCGGAACGGACGAGGTGGTCGCGCTGGCGGAAGACGGCCTCCAGTTCCGCCGCGACGGCCAGTGCGACGGAACGAACGACGTCTTCGACGAAGAGCCCTGGACCTCACGTTTGTCTGTGGACGAGCGCGGTGCACGTGGCAACCCCATTTCGCCCAAGGGACACGCCGTCCGCACCGAGGTGTTTCTGCCTGCCGACCACTGGGAGCAGGCCCTCGCGCGAGGCGACACCGTGCTGGACATGCACATCCCCGCCGCCGAGCCGATGGCGTATGACGCTTGCGGTGCGTCGATGCGGGCCGCGCCCGAGTTCTTTCGGGCCTACTTCCCGGAGATGCCGTTCAAGGCGTTCTCCTGCACCTCGTGGCTGCTGGACTCACAACTCCCCGCTCTGCTCCCGCCCTCCTCGAACCTGGTCCGGTTCATGCAGGAACTCTACCTGTGGCCGCGCCTCGGCAACGGCGAACAAACCTTCGAGCGAGTCTTCAGCGGCGTGCCGGCCGACCTGACGAAGGCGCCGCGCGACACGACTCTCCGGCGGGCGATTCTCGACCACGTGCTCGCCGGGGGGCAGATGCGCTCGGGCGGGATGTTCCTGTTGACCGGCGATCTGGATTGGGGACGGCAAGTCTACCTGACAGGGGCGCCGGCGTTGACGGCCATGGCATGATCGTTGCCCCGACGACTCCGCCCATACCACCTTGCGGAGAATCATCGCAGCGATCATGCTCGGACTCATCGCCCTTCTGCTGACAGCGCAGTCTGCCTTTGCAGCTAGCCCTCTCCCCGCCCCGCCCGGCACCCCCGCAGGACCTTCGGTCCACTCCACCAAAGCAGCACAGCCGGGCCCCTGTGCCTGCGACCCGGCTGCGCTCCAAGCGTGGCGCGAGCAGTCTCTGCCAACGCTTTCTGCCGACTCACCGATGGCGGTCCGAGAGTTGCCCGACAGGCTGAGCGAAGGCGACTCGCTGTGCGTTCACTGGGTCTGCCTTCCCACTGTGGTCACCGTCATCGCCTACGCCGCCGTGCTCCGCACTCCCTTGGGTGGGCTCTCCCGGGGCACACAACGAGTCGTTTTCGCACCCGGCACTCCAGCCGCGGGCGGTCACGTCTCCTGGCAAGTTCCTTGGCTCGACGGGTTGAGGGGCACGCTGGTGATTAAGGGCTACGCCGCCGAAGGCGCCCTCGCCCAGGTCATGCTACACCCCTTCCGTTTCCGCCCGCGAGAACTGCGAGACATGCCGGACGACGCCCTCTACGTGCACCTCACCGACCACAAACACCAGCGCCTGTATCTCCAGCGAGACGGCAAGCTTGTCTTCGCTGCGTTGTGTTCAGGAGGCAGCACCGGGCGCATGCGCGAGGAGCGCTACTGCGGGCGCGGCATCCACGATCACACTGGTTGGTTCACCGTGATCCAGAAAGATGCCCGGCACATCTCGACACTGAACCCTGAGTGGTACATGCCGCACTCCCTGCGTTTCTTCCGTGCACACCACATCCACGGCACCTCCCCGAACCAGTACCGCAAACTGGGCCGCCCGGCCTCCCATGGCTGCATTCGGCTCCACCGAACAGACGCGCGCACGCTCTTCTACAAGGTGAAGGTGGGCGAGAAGGTCTGCATTCAGTAGGCAGCCAGCGGAGGAAACGGGGCGCCTGAGGCGAATGGGCGGGAGCATGAGCGAACTCTCCATCTTCAGCTTCCCGACTGGCATTCGGTACGGCGTGGGTTCGCGCGCCGCGCTGGCCGAGTTCCGCGAAGAGCAGTCGGTGCGCCGGCCGCTGCTGGTCACCGACTCAGGGCTGATCGGCACGGACGCCTTTTCCCTCGTCGCAGAGCAGGTGCGCCACCTCTGGCCGGACGGCTTCACGGAATTCCTGGACGTCCACCCCAACCCGCTTGAGGACGATGTCGAACGCGGGCGCGCAGCCTACGTGAACGACCACTGCGACGGCGTCGTGGAGGTGGGTGGCGGGAGTGCCCTCGACGCGGCGAAGGTCATCCGCGCCCGGGTCGCGTTGCCGAACACGCCGCTGACGGAGATCCGCAGGGAGCAACTGCCCAGACGGCTCGCCCCATTCTGCGCCCTCCCCACCACGGCCGGCACTGGAAGCGAAGTCGGCCGCAGCAGCGTAATCACAGTGCCGGCGCTCGGCAGGAAGATCGTCATCGGCGGCCCCCCGCTACTGGCTGACATGGCTATTCTGGATCCAGAGCTGACGGTGGGGCTGCCGCCTCACCTGACAGCGGCGACCGGGATGGATGCCATGACCCACGCCATCGAGGCGTACGTCTGCCCAGTGTTCCACCCCATGTGCGATGCCATTGCGCTGGAGGCGATCTCGATCGTCTGCGCGCAATTGCCCAAAGCCTACACCAATGGCGCCGATCTTGACGCGCGGGGTTTGATGCAGCTCGCCGCAGCCATGGGCGCGGTGGCGTTTCAGAAGGACTTGGGCGTTGCGCACTCGCTGGCGCATCTGTTGTCCTCCGAGTTCGGCGTTCATCACGGGCTGGCCAACGCCCTCGTCTTACCTTCGACGATCCGGTTCAATGGCGAAACGGACGCGACCCAGTACACGAGGGTCGCCACCGCGCTCGGACTGGTACCCGGCGGCGGTCCGGCCGGACAGGTGGCGGCATTCCTCGACAACTTCAACCGCTCTCTCGGCATCACCCAACGGCTCCGAGACCTGGGCGTCCCGCGGGACGCCTTGCCCCTGCTGTCGGCCAAAGCCATGGAAGACGGCTGCCACCTCACCAACCCGCGCCGCTGTTCCCAGGCAGACATGCTCCGGCTGTACGAGGAGGTCTGGTAGGCGTGGACACCACCAAACAAACGGGGCAGCCCGACTGGCTCACCCCCGAGCAGATCGACACGGTCATCGTCGGCTTCCCGGATGCCTTCGGTCGCCTGTTGGGCAAACGGCTCACCGATGACCCCTTCGTCCGCCACGGCGTGGAGTCGGGCATGCACGCCTGCAACTACCTCATGACGGTGGACATCGAGATGGAGCCGCTGGCCGGCTTCGGGCTGGCGCGTTGGGACCAAGGCTACGGTGACTTTCACGCGTGCGTCGACCTGCGGACACTCCGCAGGCTGCCCTGGCTGGAAGGCACTGCGCTCGTCCTCTGCGATCTGTTCCACAAGGACGGCAGACCGGTCGAGGAGTCGCCTCGCCGCGTGTTGAGCCGGCAGGTGGACTTGCTGGCGCAGCGAGGTCTCCGGGCGCTCATGGGCTCCGAGCTGGAGTTCTTCCTGTTCCGGGAAACCTACTCCTCCGCGAGGCAGAAGGGCTACCGCGAGCTGGCACCGGCCGCCGACTACCTCGTGGACTACCACCTCCTGCAGCCTGCGCGGGACGAGGACGTACTCCGGCGGATCCGCAACGAGCTGACGGCCGCGGGCATCCCCATCGAGGGCAGCAAAGGCGAGTGGGGCAAGGGGCAGCACGAGGTCAATCTGCTGTACGCCGAGGCTCTTGAGACGGCTGATCGACACGTCCTCTTCAAGCTGGGGGCCAAAGACATCGCCGCCCAACAGGAGCGCGCGCTGACATTCATGGCCAAGTGGGCCGCCGACGAAGCAGGCAGCAGCTTCCACCTGCACATTAGCCTGTGGGACGCGAGCAGCGAGCGGAACCTGTTCTGGGACGACGCAAGGAAGGGCGGCAGCACGCCGTTCCGCCAGTTTTTCGGTGGGCTCATGAAGTACAGCCGCGAATTGAGCCTCTTCTTCGCGCCGACGGTCAACTCGTACAAGCGCTGTCAACCAGGCTCGTGGGCGCCCACCAAGTTGGTTTGGGCGCATGACAACCGTACCTGCGGTTTCCGGGTGATCGGCCGCGGCAACTCGTTCCGCGTCGAGAACCGCATGCCTGGGGCGGACGCCAACCTGTACCTCGCCATCGCCGCCACTTTGGTCGCCGGCATTCGCGGTGCCGACGAAGAGCTGGACTGCGGCGACGCCTACGCCGGCAATGCCTACACTGAGGAGTCGTTGCCCCGCTTGCCCGAGACGCTGGAGCAGGCAGCGAAGCTGCTTGATGGCAGTGCACTTGCGCGGGAAGCACTTGGCGCAGACGTAGTAGACTACTACGTCTGCGCGGCCCAGATGGAGGCCAGAGCCTTCCGCGAGGCGGTGACCGACTGGGAACGTAGCCGGTACTTCGAGCAGCTCTGAACTCCACACGATGAGCGAACAGCCCACCTCCTCAGGCGCACCAGCCACGCCGTTCTCTCTCGAAGGGAAGACGGCTCTGGTCACCGGTGGCGCCAAGCGCATTGGCCGGGCCCTCGCGCTGGCGCTTGCGGAGGCCGGAGCGAATGTCCTTGTCCACTACCGCTCGTCGGCGGGCGAGACCGCCGAAGTGTGCACCGAAGCGGAGGAGTTCGGCGTCTCCGCGAAGGCCGTCCAAGCAGACCTCTCGGCACCGAGAGACTGGGAGGCATTCATCGCCGACTGCCGCGTCTGGCGCGGGTCGCTGGACATCCTCGTCAACAACGCGTCCATTTACCCGTCCGACCAGTTGGGCGACTTCAACGAAGCCAGTTTCCTGGAGAACATGCGGGTTCACGCGTTGACGCCCGCTCTGCTGATCCGGGCGTTTGCCGCCGGCCTTGAGCGCGGCAGGATCGTCAACCTCTTGGACACCCGCATCCTCGGCGATGACCGGACACACCTCAGCTACCACCTGAGCAAGCGCACGCTGCATTCCCTGACGAAACTCGCGGCGCTGGAGTATGCCCCGCGGATCACCGTGAATGCCATTGCTCCCGGCCCGATCCTCCCGCCGCCCGGGGAGGGCGCGGAGTACATGGAACGCGCCAGAGGCTTCGTGCCGCTGAACCGGACCGGCACGCTCAAAGAGATCGCAGACGCCGTGCTATTCCTGCTTCGGAGTGACTTCATCACCGGCCAAGTCCTGTTCGTGGACGGTGGCCGGCACCTCTATGGGGGACCCTATGGATAGGATCTTCATCACAAACCTACTGGTCCGCGGAATCATCGGCATCAACCCCGAGGAGCGCGACAAGAAGCAGGATGTCATCGTCAACGTCACGCTCCACGCAGATCTGTCCGCAGTGCGCGCGAGCGACAACCTCGACGAGTCTATCGACTACAAGACGGTCGCCAAGAGCGTGATCGACCTCGTCGAGAGTTCGTCGTACTTCACGGTCGAGCGCTTGGCGGATCACATTGCTGACCTTTGTCTGGCGCACCCGCGCGTGCAGACCGCCGACGTGTCGGTTGAGAAGCCGGGGGCTCTGCGCTTCGCCGAGAGCGTCGGCGTGGCGGTCACGAAGCAGCGGGGCGAGTAGGCGGCGCGCATGGACTGCGAAGGGCCTGTTACGGTGTACCTCGGCGTCGGCTCCAACATCGACCCGGAGCGAAATGTGCCCCGCGCGCTGGAGTTGCTTCGCAGGGTCGTCACGGTAACCGGCGTATCGACGTTCTACCAAACGCTGCCCCTGGATCGCCCTGAGCAGGCGCCGTTCTACAACGGAGCGGTGCAGTGCCAGACGAACATCCCTCTGCCCGAACTCAAGCGCCGGGTGCTCCGCAAGATCGAGGCGGAACTGGGGCGCGTCCGGACCACCGACAAGCACGCTGCACGCCCGATCGACCTCGATGTCTTGCTCTACGGCGACGCGGTCACCTGCGACGAGGGCGGCCGCGTCCCGGACCCCGACATCGGTGCGCGCCCGTTTCTGGCAGTCCCGTTGCTTGAGCTTGCGCCCGACCTGGTCTTGCCCGACAGCAGGACGCCACTACAAGCCCTCGTCGCGCCCATGGACGCAACCGCCATGACGCCGCTACCGGAGTTTTCCGAACGGCTGGAACTGAAGGAGCCAACGTGAACCAGGAGAGAGTCCAGGAACTGATCCGCGAGCTACTGACCGAGATCGGCGAAGACCCCGACCGCGAAGGGCTGCTCGACACCCCCCAGCGCGTCGCCAAAGCCTGGGAGTACCTGACCTCGGGGTACCGGACCGATATCGACGAAGTGATCAATGGCGCGATCTTCACGCAAGACATTAACAACATGGTGATCGCGCGCAACATCGAGATCTACAGCCTCTGCGAGCACCACATGCTGCCATTCTTCGGCAAGTGTCACCTCGGCTACATCAGCCAAGGGAACGTTTTCGGCATCAGCAAACTGGCTCGGCTGGCGGATGCCTATTCGCGGAGACTGCAGATCCAAGAGCGTCTCACCGAGCAGATTGCCCGGGCCATCATGGACAATATCAACGCCGAGGGTGTGGGCGTCGTCGTCGAGTGTCACCACCTCTGCATGATGATGCGCGGAGTCGAGAAGCAGAACTCCATCATGACCACCTCCTCGATGCTGGGCAGCTTCCACAACGCAGAGGCAACCCGAAACGAGTTCCTGACACTCATCGGGCGACCGCCGGTGATGTAGGAGTTCGGCCGCAGTACTCCCCGCCGCCGAGTTCGCCCCGCACTGCTCGGCCTTGACGCCCGCCAGAGCCACCGATGAATCCCAGCACGTGATACAATTGCCTCCTCGTCGGAGGTGGTACTGTGAGTCCTGTTCTGGAGAGAGATGTGAACGCCGCTGTTAGGGCCGGTCTGTTCCCCAACCGGGAAGAAGCAGTGGCGGAGGCGATCAACGTTCTCTTTGCCGTGCGTCCGGCAGTGCGTCTGGAGACCGCGATAGAGCTGCTCAGAGAAGGAGAGGTATCCCTCTCCCGCGCAGCCGAAATGGCGGGAACCGACCGCATCACCTTTCGCAAGCTGCTCACCGACCGCGGCGTGCCGGTGGTGGTTGAGTGCGACGCCCCCGAAGTGCTGGACGCTGACATTGCCACCTTCTTTGGGGAGTGAGCAGTGGTTGTTGTTGACCTCAACATCCTCTCCACGTTTGCGCGCGTTGGGGAAGTCGAACTCCTTGGCAAGCTGTTCGCAGGCCAAGCGCTGTACGTGACGCCGGCTTGTCTGAGTGAAGCGCGAGGCGCCCTCGAGGTTGGATGCGGCTTCCTGGCCCTGGTCGTCGAGAAAGTCGAGCGAGGTGAGGGGCTCGATGTGGTTGCCCTTGACCGCGGCGAGCTGCTGCTCCTGCCTACCTTGCCCAACTCCCTTGGGGCCGGCGAACGCGAGTCACTTGCGGTCTGCTTGCGGCGGAGGGGCGTCAGGATGCTGACCAACGACAAGCGCGCCCGCAACTTCTGCCGGGAGAATGGACTTGCCCGGGCTCTTGCGCGCCCTATGGACACGCGGTCTCCGATCCAGACAGGGCGTCAGGGATCTTGTCGCAGAGATCGAGAGGCGCGAGGGGCTGGTGTTCAGGAGCCCAGAGAACATCTTCCGATAGCCCCCCCCCGATCTGTTGCGCAGCTTCTCCCACGCCGACAGCGTCGCGCCGGCCACAGCCTTCGAGAGGACCCAGCATGGACGCATTCAGCTCAGTCACCAGACGGCGATTCCTGACCAAAGCAGCAACTGGCATCGGCGCCGGCTTGGCAGCTCCCTACATGATCCCGAGGAGCGTCCGCGGCGCCAACGACACTGTCGTGCTCGGGCACATCGGCGTGGGGAACCAGGGCAGCCAGCACCTGAGAGCGACTGCCGGGCAGACGGCGGCGGTGTGCGACGTGGATGGAGACCGACTTCGGGCGGCGCAGGGCAAGGTCGAAGCCAAGGGACGAAAGTGCCAGGCTTACGGAGACTTCCGCAAGCTGCTGGAACAGAAGGACGTCGACGCCGTCGTCATCACGACGCCTGATCACTGGCACGCTCTGCCGACGATCATGGCCTGCCAAGCGGGCAAGGACGTGTACGTCGAGAAGCCGATGACGCTGACTCTTGTCGAAGGGCAAAGGATGATCCAGGCTGCTCGGCGGCACAAGCGGATTGTGCAAGTTGGCTCGATGCAGCGGTCCATGGCGGGCTTCCGAGAAGCGTGCGAGCTGGTGCGCAACGGCCGCATCGGTGAGGTGAAGAAGGTCACCGTCGGCATCAGCGGCGTCAACTTCAAGGGACCCGCCGTGCCGGACTGCGACCCGCCCGCGGAGCTGGACTACGACCTCTGGCTCGGCCCTGCGCCGCTCAGACCCTACAACCCAAAGCATGTCCACTACAACTTCCGTTTCTACTGGGACTACTCCGGCGGCCAGATGACAAACTGGGGCGCACACCACGGCGACATCGCGCAGTGGGGGCTCGGAATGGACGAGAGCGGCCCCGTGGAGGTCGAGCCCAGCGCGAAGACCGAGTACAACCCGGACGGCTGGTATGAAGTGCCCAGCTACTTCCAGTGCACCTACCAGTACGCCAACGGCGTCGAGTTGGTCTGCGGGATGAAGCTGCCGGGCGGCACCACCTTCGAGGGTACCAAGGGCAAGGTGTTGGTCAACCGGGGCAGGCTGAAGACGGAGCCGGCCGACATTCTGGAGGACTACCGGAAGAATGGACTGAGACCGGACGAGACCCACCTCCGGAAGAGCAGCAGCCACTTTGGGAACTGGTTCGACTGCCTGAAGAGCCGGGAGCTGCCGATCTGCGACGTGGCCATTGGGCACCGTTCGGTGTCGCTCTGTCACTTGGGGAACATCGCCGTCCGCCTGAACCGCAAAGTCCGCTGGAACCCGGTGAAGGAGCAGATCATCGGGGACGAGGAAGCGGCGAAGTGGGTGACCCGAGCCTATCGGGCGCCATGGAAGCTGGACGTCGCGTAGCGGATAGGCGGCCGGTGCTCGGGTTGCGCAGGCGCTCCGTCACTTGACCGTCACGGTCGCCGTGGCCCTCTGCCCGCTCACCACGTCTGTTGCTGTCAGCTTCCACGGACCGGGCGGATCGTTCAGGGCCAGCGGGACCGACGCGGGTACTGGGTCCCCTCTCACCCACACCGTCAGTGTCAGTTCCTGCCGCTCTTTGCCCTCGGCGTCCGCAACCGTCACGCGGATGAGCTGCGGCGCCGGGCCGCTGGACCTCCTCCCGACGGCGAAAGCAAGCGCGCCGCCGCGGGTCACGTTGCCGTTGGCGGCGGACAGCGTCGGTCCCGGCAGCGACTGGGGCGACAGGCAGTAGACGCGAGCGCAGAGCGGGTCGAGGGGCACCGTGAGCTTGTCCGTCTCGCCCCGGTCGCGCTCCCCGCGTACATCGTAGACGTGCCGCTTGGCGCCGAGGTCGATGGTAGCGACCTCGGCTTCGTCAGCGGCATTCAGCAGACAGAGGTACTCAAGCCCGTCCGCGACGTAGCGCACCATTTCCACCTGCGACGGTTTGCCGCTCGCGAGCGCCAGCGGGTGCTTCGGCTTCACGCCTGCCCCCGCGAGCAGGTCGAGCACGATTGCCTTGAGCTGCTTCTCAGTCGGCGAGTGGAACCGGCGTTCCTGCTCGAAGTGGGTCAGGTCGAGGTTAAGCAAGAGCGCGCGGCCGTCGGCGCCAGCAGTCAGCACGGGGATTTCGCCCGCGGCTGCGTTCCCACGCGCCTTGGCCCCGGCGAGGACGACCTGGCTGGTGGCAACCGGCAGCTTGATTTCGGTACCGGCGGCCAGACCAGCAACTCCTTCGGTGAGCGTCACCGTCGGCTCCACTGCTTGCGCGGCGCCCTCCAAGCGGGCGCCGAACACGTCGTCCAATAGTCCCGGCGTCTGCGGGCGCCCCAACTCGTCGCGGATGCCGACCGGTCGGGTGGCAACGATTGCCCCACCCGCTTTCACGAACGCTCGCAACTCGTCGGTCTCCGCCTTCGACAGCGCCAACTCATATGGCAGGATGACGACCTTGAACTCGCCGTTCTTCAGAATGCCCTTGGCTACCTGATCGTAGGCGATGAACTCGTACTGCAAGCCGCAGTCCTCGATCAGCTTCACCCACGAGTCTCTGGCGGCGTTGAGCTTCTCTTCTTCGCCGGTCAGCGCACCGGCGATGATCGAGGGCATCGAGTAGTAGATCGCGACGCCGTCGTGCTGCCGCTTGGCGCCGCGAAGCAGCCGCCAGATTCCCCGCTTGAACGTCTCCAGGTGGGCTTGCGTGTCGCGGCCCGATTCCGTTCGACTGAAGTCACCGTAGAAGAATAGACCGGTGCACCATGCCGAGATGCCGCGCGTATCGTGGAGCAGGCACCACCACATGCGGTTCTCTGCGTTGGGGTCGGTGGCGCTGTAGCCGCTGAAGTAGGGCGACTGATCGGCGCCGCCATCGCGCTGGAACGATCGACGCATCTCGTTGGACCAGCTCGTGTTGTAACTGTGGTAGTAGCTGAACGCCTTCGACAGCTTCCACCAGTCCATGCCGTTGCCGGCTTCCGGGCTTTGCGTGCCGGACAGATCGCATCGAGCGTTCGGGTCCACGCCGCGGATGGTGTCCTGGATGAACCGGTAGCAGTCGGCCAACTGGTCGTTCATGTACATGCGGAACTCGAACCACGGTGCCGGGTTGTCCGCCTTCTGCGCCTCTTCACAGGTGAGTGGCACCACCTCGTCCCATTGCTTGTAGGCAGTGCTCCAGGCGGCGTTTAGGGCGTCGAGAGTCGCGTAGCGTTCCTTGAGCCACCGCCGGAAGTCGGCCAAGCTGGTGGGCGACCAGTCGTAGTCGTGGAAGCGGGTGTAGGAGGTGAGCGACATCTCGTCGCCCATGCAGTAGTCGTACGTGCCGCCCGCCGGCATGGTCCGCTGCGCCCGCTCGATCAGGCTCTTTCGCACCCCGTCCCGCCACTCGGGATCGACGAGCGAGGGGGTCCTCACGAGATACTGTTTGTCGCCCGTCTTGGCGTACTCCGCGGCCTTCTTCGCGAAGTCGGTGTCCATGAAGTCGGCCACGCCCTTGCCGAGGTACGACAGCAACCCCAACCACGAGTGGTTGATCCCCCAGAAGGCGTTGTCGCGCACCTTCCCGGTGTTCAACTCGGTGTCGCCCTCGAAGGACACGTCCACGCCGAAGTCTCGCACCAGACGGCTGTTGAAGTCGAACAGGTAGTGCGACCGCCACAGCCACTGCCCGCCCCAGGAGGTGTACCAGAAGCGGTTCCAGACGCGCGGCCGGTAGGCGAGGGCGCGCGTTTCCCGCTCGTCCCACACCGTGTCGCCTTCCCTCAGTTGGACCGCCACCCGGATGCCCTGGTCGACCAGCGTCGGGGGGTCGAACGTCGTCTCGACCGACGTTGCCGCGGCAGCGACCGGCAGGGCCGCGCGCGCCAGTTGGCGACCGTAGGTGTCGGTCAGTACTACGTCCACCGTCATCGCCTGAGGCGCGGGTGTCGTCAGAGCAACCGTCACCTTCAGCGGCTTGTCCGGCGTGAAGGCGCGCGTCTCGACCGGACCGTCTTCCTGCCAGACGCCGCCCTTCGGTAGAA
>Ga0210051_1000083_pt1 | contig 66125 bp, 60 predicted proteins | sample CryGey092014_all_FD_185464 | JGI IMG/M metagenome (GOLD analysis project Ga0210051, IMG submission 185464) | Groundwater microbial communities from aquifer - Crystal Geyser CG23_combo_of_CG06-09_8/20/14_all (SPAdes) (version 2) | ecosystem: Environmental > Aquatic > Deep subsurface > Groundwater...
CTTTTATTTTATCTTCAACTATCTCAACCGTATAAAGGACGAGGTACTTTACTTTTTTCCCTTGACCCTGTTCTTGCGATGCGAGGTTGAAAAGCTGTTTTTCAATAACTTCATCTTTATTTTTTTCGTAGTCCTGCGGACTTTTAGTTTCTATGTACAGAAATGCATCGCCCTCGCCGTCTCTTACAATGACATCTATTCTTGGCTTATTGACCTTGGGTCTTCCAATATCATACTCTTTTTCAAGTTCAATATTTTCTGTCCGATACCCCAGTTCATTGACTAACTTAGATACTAGGTATCCTCTAACTGGTTCCTCGTCTCCGGAAGCACCTTTAATTTCCCTAGAGCTTTTAATACTTCTATCATATTTTATCTTTCCCTCTTTACCTACAAAATCCACCACTTTTTTAGGGACTTTGCTTAAATAGTTCTCAATTGGTTTTCTGATATTTTCTTTCATTTTGATTCTTTAATTATACTGCGAAAACCTTGTTTGGTAATTATAAGATGGTCTAAAACTTCGATTCCAAGTAATTCTCCTGCTTCTACAAATTGCTTGGTAAGTTTAATATCTTCTTGAGACGGCTCCGGGTTACCCGATGGATGGTTGTGTACAAAAATAACAGAAGAGGCATTATTCTTGATTGCTTCAATAAATGCTTCTCTGGGATGTGTTGAGATTGAATCAAGCGTCCCAACTGAAACTTCGGCAACGGTCCAACTTCTAGTGTTTAAAGAAATTACATACAGCCGTTCCTTTTTATAATCTTTAATTTTGCTTCGCATAAACTTAAAAACTTTTTCCGGGCTGGTAAGCTCTTTACTTTTGTAAGACGGGGCTTGAGTGGAAAGGCGACGGCCAATTTCAAATGCGGCTTTTATTTGAGCGGCTTTGGCTAGACCAATCCCCTTGACTGACGATAATTCCTCAATGCTTGCCTCGGATAGTTTCTGTAAACTGCCGAATTGCGTTAATAATTTTTGCGCCGTAATTACCACCGACTCACCGGCAATGCCTCGTCCCAAAATAAGCTGTAATAATTCTTGAGCCGAAAGCGCCTGCTCGCCAAACTTAACCAGCCGCTCGCGCGGGCGTTCCTCTTTTGGCAAGTCGTGAATTGTAAATGATTTTTGCATATTATCTCATTTTACTTCATCCTGTTAGAAATTTCACGCTGCGAGCCCTCGCTATTTCTAACGGAACAGGTTAAACCCTTTTTTCGCCAATACGCCATCCGTCTGGCGTATTGCCTGCCTGCGGCAGGCAGGGGTTTTCCCGCGGCCGTTCAACCCCGAAGCATTCCTTCGGTAAACTCCGGACGCTGTGGGGCAAGTTTTTGGCAGGGATTTCAGTTTCATTTTCGCTATTGACAGGGTTTTATGATTTGTTAATATAATAATAGAGTATAGAGAAAGGGCGTCGACCGTTAGGACGATAGCCCTTTTTCATTTGTTTCTAAAGGCAAACGCTGTTTCGCATCTTTATCTATAAAAATATTAAACATGTAGTTTTTAAAACCCCCGTCTAATTCTAGAAAACTCTTGCCCGCTATACCTAAATTTTCTTTAAAGTGCTCAAGGAGTCGTCTCTTGTACTTGTCTCCGCTTACTATAACTTTAGTGGCTAACTTGAGATCATAGTTGATCGCACCAACCATAAGATCCGCGAGTTGCAATAAATCATTAGACTTTGAATTGAAACGGCATACCCCCGCGACAGCTAACCGATTTAGCTTTTCGTTGATTTTGCGCTTTACATTAACCTCAAATCTTACATTGTCAGGAACCGGCATATAATCCGCGTTCACAATAATTATCTCGTTAGGAGGAATTGCAACCTCGAGAACCCGAATTGAAATACCCTCGTATGCTTTCCATGGATCGCCGCCAAATTCTCGGTTGAAATAACTCCCTTGTTTATCGAGTGAGTAAGAATGAAAAGATAAACTGTGGGTTGAAAAGAAAGCATCAAGAGCAAATTTACAAAATTCAAGGTTATTCTTAGAAAGCTTGTTAAAATGCAACTCATCGTGAAAATTCCTTTTCTGCCGTTCGTAGATAATTTTGCTTTGGAGGTAGTACGGTTGCGAACATTTGATGAACCCGACGGTAAAAAATGGGTCTTTGGGATTGCTCAAGCTTCCGCTTTCATCCAAAAAGCAAAACTTAGTCCAGATGTTTTTATAATCAGCGAGGGTTAAATTTTTAATATCTTTGTTGCCACCAAAGAATTTAATCATATTTTTATTTTATTAAATCATCCCGCCTTTGGCGATTTTTTCTTACTTTCACCCTATCATCCCCGATAGTATCCGCCTCGGGCGGAACTACGGGGCAGGCCCCGTAGAATCTATAAATAGCTCTACGGGGCAGGCGATGCGTTCTTTAAAGTCTTCTATATCTCGTGCTTCTTCCTAATCCTATTCGTTCGACCTTCTTTAATCGCAACAACCTGTTCAAGGCTTGATTAACTGTGGGACGGGCAACCTTTGCTTTTTTGGCGATCTCGCCAGGAGTCGCCTCGTCTACCTCTTGAAGATATTGCCAAACAGCCAGTTGTTTCCTGGAAAGAAGCTTTTCTATATTTTTATGAATTACAGAATTGGTGATTGAGCTACCTACGATTTGTTCAACCTCTTTTTCTGTAATCTTAATACCGGCGAGTCTCAACGATGAGGCCGTGCTTTTAATGAGGGTTTGCCGTTTCAACCTCTCTAAATATTCTGGGTTCAGCTTGCCGTCAGATAAAAACTTTTTGATCTTCTTTTCAGTCATAGATTTATCTTATACTTTAACTATATAAGATTATATTAGATTATTAAATATAAGTCAAATGGGTGGAGGCACAATTGAGGATATAAATGAAGCAGAAAATAAAACAGAAGATAGAAAACAGGATAGAAAACAGGGACGTTTACCATTTTATTTTTATGTTGAGTTTTAACCCGTCAGCCAAACCAAAAAGCCCGTCCCTCCCGGGCTGTTTTTGTTTAAATTATTTTTTATCCATTTTATTTTAATAATTCCAAAATTTTTTGCTCTTCAATGTTTTTTTCGAGAAGAAAATCGCAGATGTACAATATGAGGACATCGGTAACACTTTGACCCCTCGCGAATTTACACGAATTAGCTCGCTTCCAATGTCTGCTTAATCATAGAGTTTCTGCAGCGCTCGCTCGCGAATTGGTCACGAATACGAATATTCGCGATTATTCGCGAGGCGGCTTAGATAAATTTCCTTTTCAGCAATAACTCATTAGCCGCCCTACCTGCCCCGTTAGATATTTTTTATACTAGATGGATTTTAGAAAATTGTATAAAACGAATAGAAACAAATCCTTAGCTGAATTTAATTTATCTAACGGGGTGAACGATTATTCGTGTAAGAATCTCCCTGTATCCTATGTATCTCATATTTTTCACAAAAATTTAAAGTTAGTCTGTTATTAATCACAGAAAAAATTTTTCCAAAATTTTTTCTGTCCAAGACTTCTAACGGGGTCAATCCCCAAGATGGCCTCGCTAAAAACAAAAAGGGCTTGCCAAATTCTATGGCAAACCCATATTATTCAATAAATTATTTTTACCCCGTTAGAAATAATGCCCCACTGTTCTACAGCGGAGTTAGATTTTAGAATAATTCCGACGGGGTTTAATGCCCCGCTGGAATTTCTAACGGGGTTTATTTCACCGCTTTCTCCACTATGGAAAACGGCAATGATTCTTTAGTGTCAATTCTTGCTCTCACGCCAATCGGCAAAACAATCTGCGGATGGACATGGCCAAATGGAACATTCATGATAATCGGAAATTCGTAGTCTTTGCAAATCTCCAAAACTATCTTTCTGATTGAAGGGCCTTTTGTTTTTTCGGATTTTCTAAGCCGATAAGGAAAATCGCATTGCCTGAGTCTTCCGATAACCATAGCGGAGATTTTATCAAATACGCCTCTAAGCCTTAGGTGGGTTAAATGAAAATCAATATCCTGGGGAGTATCTTTAAATTCCTCCCAGAAAAGGATTCTTCCCTCCCAGTCGGGTTCGTATTCCGTGCCAATAAGCGTGGTAAGCACTGAAAGGTTTCCGCCAACAAGCGCTCCCTCAGCCTCCCCCTTTTTTAAAATTTTAATCGGTCCCCAGACGGGTGAAATCGGACCTATCGGCTTATTGACCATAACGGCTTTTTCAAAATATTCTTTGGTTGATTTATACCTTCTTTCAAACCCCCGAGAAAATCCATATTCAACATTTTCTCCATGAAAAGTAATCAGCCCCGTTTTTTGATTAATGGCATTTAGCAAAACAGTGATGTCGGAAAAACCCATAAAAACCTTGGGATTTTTTTGATAGCTTCGTAATCTATAAAGTCAAGCAGGCGGTTGCTCGAAAATCCGCCCATGCTGCAAAAAACTCCCCTAATTTTTGGGTTTTTAAACATTTTGTTGAAATCCGAAGCCCGTTCCTCATCGGTGCCGGCCATATAAATACCGTATTTTTTAAAAACATTCTTTCCCAAAACAACTCGAAATCCCATTTCCTCAAGAATCTTGATTCCCTTTTTAAGATTCGCCTTTAAAGTTACTGGCTCTGAAGGAGAAACGACCCCTATCGTATCATTGGGTTTTAATCTGACTGGTCTAATCATAGATTTTCCTCCTATTTAATTTTAAAAAGTCAGGTAAATTTCTCTTCTTCTTCCGACCATAACACTTTCTGATATTTCTTTCAACTATCCTGTACGAGATAAGTACATTTAATTTTAGTTATTTCGCAAAAGGTCTATAGCACAACATCGCAAAATTAGGGCGGAACCAGAGCGCTAAAATGGAATTTTAGCGCTCGGTCGAGCACCGAGCACATAAATGTTTATGTGCTCGGTGCTCTGATAGCGCGCGAGCGAGGTAAATCCGAGTGAGCGCCTATGTGCTCTTCCGCCTTAAATTTTTTATTGTAAACCCTGTTAGAAAGCGGGTTATGCTTATCTCCGTCTCAATGGGCGGGACTTTCTAACGGGGTAAACTCTTTCCAACAACTTTAAGGTTGCCTGGACCGAGGGATTGCCGGTATTTTTCAATATTAACCTGTTGCCGAACTTATCGCGCAAAGGACTTAAAAATTCATCGGCCCAGGAAGGCGTAAAAGTTATAACCCCCTCAAAATCAACTTCAACTTTTTCATTGCCTTTTACCTCTTTTAAAGACGGCAAAAAAGCGGAAAAGGCTTCTTTGCCAAATTGGCGACCGCTTAAAGTCGTGCCGAATTTTTTTAGAAAAATAGTCATATATTTGAGACTGTTGAACAATTATTTTTTTTCGCGTAGTTTAGCGTGTTGTTTCGCGTGGTTTAGCGATAAAAATGATTAAATCGCGAAACTACGCTAAACCCCGAAGGAGAGGCTTCGCCTCCCTACGGGGCGGCAGGCTTTACGCAAAACCACGCTGAATTAATCAACGCTCTCATATTCGTTAAAATTTGATTAAAGCCAAACAGCCGCGAAAATTAACAACGGCTTTTTGCGCTTTCAAATCAGGCTCTTTATTTTTAATTTTAAGATAGGCATTGCCTGTTTGAAAAAATAAACTAATTTTGTTATTCATTACAACCTCTTTTACGAACTTTAACCCGTTTCCTCTTGATTCCGGCCTACGTCCCGAAATAATTTTGGTAAAAGCAACATACAAGGCTTCCCGATGATTTTTTAAGTTCGGTATAACTCTTTTTAAAGTTTTTAATATGCCCTGTCCCCTATCAGCCAAAACCACGATTTTTTTATTTAAATCATAAGCGAAAAATATGCCCGGAACATCGGGCCAATTGCCTAAATTATGGTCAAAAGAATTATTGCCGATTTCACCGGTAATAGCCGTGATTAAGGGAAATATCGCGCTTAATTCTTTCATTTTTCCCAACTCATTTTCCAATCTTGATAATCGCGCTTGAAAAACAGAACTATCGAGACAATAAAAACTCTGACGAGGCTCAAATCCCGAGTCGCTTGCAATCCAATTCTTCGCCAGCTTAAACAAATCCTTTACATTATAATTTTCAATATCTTCTTTTCTATAATACCTATATCCTGTTGTTGTCTTGCGAATTGAGAACAATTTTCCGGCATCATCCCAGCGACGCAAAGTTTGAATGGAAACGCCAAGCATTTTAGAGGCCTGTCCAATTGTTATTAATTCTGAACCCATGCATTTAAATTAAATCTATACATTTTTATTATATATCCCCTATAATTTTCTGTCAAATCTATACATTCAAAAATGTAAAGAGGAGGAGCGACAAAAAAAACAGAAATTCCAATGAATTTCTGCCTTAATATGTGAAAAATTTTCTTTTACCCCGGTAGTAGTCCCGCCATGGCGGGATTGAGACTCCCCTGCCGAGACGTCTCGGTCGGAACTTTTATTCGGAAAATAAGACAAGGGGCATTCAGGTTTCTTTTTTTTAAAAACGGCATTGAAGCAATTTTTTCAGCAGAGCGTTAAAATTAATTGTAGCCACTCCTATTACGCTGTCTCCACCCCCATAATAGACAAACAATTTTTTTCCAATAACCACCGCGCCGCACGGAAAAACGACATTCGACGTTTGTCCCTCGCGCTCATACGACATTTTGGGTTCGAGAATCGGCTCAGGAAGCCGAGAGATAACCTTTTCCGGGTTTTCAATATCTAACAGCATGGCGCCAACGCGATAAGAATTATCAACTTCGAAAACGCCGTGATAAAGAAGCAGCCAGCCTTTCGGAGTTTCAAACGGCGCCATAGCCATACCGATTTTCTTGTTATCCCAGGAATTTTCTCGAGGCCTAGCCAGGACCTGACCCCTTAGCCACGATGTGCCGTCAAAATTAAGATTATCCACAAAATCAATCCAGATATCGGGCGCAATCCGATGGAGCATTGCGTATCTCCCACTTATTTTTCTGGGAAAAATACAGGCGTTTTTGTCGTCATATTCGGGCGAGGAAATAAGAACCGGTTTTTTCCAGTTCCAATGTTTTGCCAAAAAATCTTCTAATGTAATAGAGGTAAGAGCGACACGGACAGAGCCGGCGGCATTAACTGCCGTATAGGTCATAAAGATTTGGTTATCAATTTTTGTGAACCTTGGGTCTTCGCAACCCGAGTTTCCGGGAGCCATTTTCTTTTCAAAATCTTCTCCGGGCGCATAAATCGGTTCTTCTGCTCGTTCCTCTATATGCAAGCCATCTTTGCTTGTTGCATATCCGAATACCGAACTATTATCTTCTGCCATGGCACGGTAAATAATATGCGCCTTTCCATTTGCAAAGAATGCTCCGGGATTGAAGGTCGCTTTCGCTTCCCAGGGATATTCCGGCCTGGGCCGAATAATGGGGTTATCCTCAAACCGCTTCAATTCCGGCGCCTTGCCTCGCTGCAGGGCTGGCACCCGGAAGGAAAATTGCGGATTCATCTCTTTAAAGAGTTCCTTTACTTTGCAGGTAGCCAGGCAACATGCAGTATCCGCTGCCCCGTAGTAAATGAATAGTTTTCCGTTTTTGATAAACGCGCCGGAGGGAAATATAACGTTTGGCACTTTCCCGCATATTTCATATTGCTTTTCTGGAACCAGAATCGGCTTTGATGTCCTTTCTAAAATCTTGCAAGGATCTTTTGAATTAAGCAAAGCCGCTTCAATGCCAAAAATTCTGGGTGAAGAAAAAAAATTGCGAATATAACCGTAGATAAGAAGCCAGCCGTAGCGCGTTTTTATTGGAGGCGCCCCAACTTCAATATGGTCATTGTTGTCTCTTTGGAGCGGCACAACATAATCATCGTGAAGGGCGTACCAATGCTCCCAGTATTCTTTGGACCAAATCTCTGTTTCGTAGTCAAATGATGCGATGCAAATTTTAGCGGGCGGCGAGTCCGAATGAACGGTCAAAATTGCGGCATATTTCCCATTGATTTTTTCGGGAAATAATGCCATCGCCTTTGAATTAAAAAATGTAATTTGGCGCTTTTCTTCTATTCGCTCAAAATCTTTCGTGATGGCAAGCCCAATTTTGATGCCATCAGCACATGGCGGATAAGTGGAAAGGGCGGTATAGAAAATATAGTATTTGCCGCCGAGTTTTGTGATTCGCGGATCTTCACAGCCAAACAACTCCCAGTCGTACTCCGGTTCAATGAATCGCCGGCGATTTTTAAAATTAACCCCATCGGAACTCTGCGCGTATCCAATGGATGAAAGCTGTAATTCCGCGCCCGAATGTTGGAGCATTGCTGAAACTGCCCTATAAACAAAATGAAAAGAAGCGCCGTCTTTTGCCGGACAGCCATTAAATACTGCCTCTGCTTCCCAGAAATTAGTTAAATCCGCCCTAAGAATGGGATTTTGGGGATGACGTTCAATATTAAACATGGAGGGCTATTTTTTAACGGGTTTTAATTTCGGTTTTTTTGTATGCATCAATGCTTGTAAAAATTCTTCAAGATTCGCCGTTGCAACGCAGACTACCGTATCCGCGCCACCGTAAAACACAAAAAGCTTGCTTTTAATAACAACCGCTCCGCATGGGTAAACTATGCCGGCCTTGTGGCCTTCTTGCTCATACCATTCTATTGGTTCCAAAATTGGTTCATCTGTTCGATAAAGCGCCTTTACGGGATTTTCTAAATCCAAAAGCATTGCGCCAATTTTATATTTTGAGGGATCGCGGTTGTCAACTCCATAATAAATTAAAAGCCAGCCGTATTTTGTTTTGATAGGAGGCGCTCCTGCTCCTATTTTTCTCGAATCCCAGTAATTTTTTCTAACTTTTATGGAATATTCTCCTTTAAGATATTGACCTTCTTTAAAATCCAAATCATCAACAAAATCAATCAGAATATTTGGAAAAATGCGGTGCAAAATCACATATTTCCCTTTGATTTTTTCCGGAAAAAGGCAGCCGCTTTTATCAATAATGCCTGGAGGAGAGATAATTTTAACCCCACCCCATTTCCAGCGTTTTTTAAGAAAATCTTCCAAACCGATGGAAGTGATTGCCAAACGGGGAATATTCCAACCGTCAAAAGAAACAAAAAGCATATAAATCGTATCTCTAATCCTAGTAAGGCGGGGGTCTTCGCAGCCGGCCCAACTGCCTCCTGATACATATTCAAAAGCACGATAAGGTTGAGCCTTTAAATAATCGGGGGCGCTGGAAGAATAAGTGAAAACCGGCTCCTTCAATCTTTCATCAATATTTATACCATCATAACTTCCTGCGTATCCCAGCCGCGAAACACCATCTTCCCCAATGGCTCGATAAAGAAGGCGCGCTTTGCCGTCTTCAAATAAAACAGCTGGGTTAAATGTTTGTCGGGATTCCCATCCATGTTCCTTTATTGGAACAATTATTGGATTTTTTGGGGGCTTATGCAACGTAGGAACTGTTTTCTTCCAGCCTCTTTTTTTGGTAATTTTTTTGGGATAGCCCTTTCTTTTCCGATTTTTTTTATAACTTTTATTTGAATGTCTGGGCATAAAATTTATTTTCATGCTTTGAATTACAAAATGCAAATCTAACAGCTAAATTCAGGCAATTCAAAAACTTCTTTGGATTTCCCAAATTTAGTTAATAGCCCCGTTAGATAGTAAACATCTAACGGGGTTAGCGAGCAGATTGTAAAATTTACAAACATTAAGACAGATTATTAAGCAATTTGATAAGCCGAGAGGCTATAGATATAATTAGTCAAATATCCGCCTGCTGATTCTGGTAAACTGGTTACCAATCCGTAAAACATTTTTAAGTTTCTGAAGTTGAGTTCTATTAACATTCTGGCGCCATACGGTTTTCATCACGGCATAAAGTTGTTAAGTTTTCTACCACTATCATTTTACGCCATTATGAAGATTTTGTCTTTTTTGTAATTCAGGGTTTCAATTAATAATATCTCCAACTTCATTTTAAAACATCGAGGAATTCAGTCAAGAACAAAAAACCGCCTTCTTGGCGATTTTTTTTCGGGGCTCCGGGCATTGGACGATGTTAGAACCTGGTTAATAATTTAACAATTTTGACAAACTCTTTGGCATCCAGGCTTACTCCTCCGACCAAAAGTCCCTGCATTCCGGCTTTAAAAATATAATCGGCGGCGTTTTTACTATTTGCGCTTCCACCATAAATGATTCTGATTCTTTGAGCCGTCTTTTTATTATAAATTTTTGTTAAAATTTTTTGAATAAACAAACCGGTTTCTCTTGCGTCTTCTGGCAAACAAGAATTTCCCGTTCCAATCGCCCAAACGGGTTCGTAGGCGATGGATATTGGATACTGGATATTGGATATTGGATATCGGATATCTTTTAAATCTTTGATTAATTGATTTTTAATTACCTTATTTGTTATTCCTTTTTTTCTTTCTTCTTCGGTTTCGCCGACGCATAAAATCGGTTTAAGTCCGGCTTTTATTGCGGCTTTCAATTTTTTGTTAAGCATTTCATCGGTCTCGCCAAAATATTTTCTTCTCTCCGAATGACCAATAATTACATATTCAACGCCTAAATTTTTAAGCATCGGAGCGGAAATTTCTCCGGTGTAGGCCCCTTTTTCTTCCCAAAAACAATCCTGCGAACCAATTTTGATATTGGATATTAGATGTTGGATATTGGATAACATAAATGTAAATGGCGGACAGATTACAACCTCCACCCCATTAGAAAGTCTTTGACTTCTAACGAGGCAGGCATCTTTAATATTTTCTACCCCCCTTTTTATCCCATCAAAAAGCCGCTTAGCTTCAGTTCGGCTTAGGGGATTGCACTTCCAATTGGCAACTATTAATAGCTTCATTTTTTATTTTTTATTTTTTATTTTTTTGTATATAAACCAACCTATGGCAAAAATAATTAAAATTCCGAGCAGCCAGTCAAATTTTCTAAAATAAATTTCAATTGATTGCCAGTTTTCTCCGAATAAAATTCCGAAGTAAGCAAGAAGAGCGGACCAGGGCAAAGAACCGATGAAAGTATAAAAACAGAATTTCCAAAACGGCATTCTCGCAATGCCGGCCGGCAGAGAAATAAAAGTTCTGATTACGGGCAGAAGCCGGGAAATAAAAATACTCAGATTTCCGAATTTCTTAAAAAATCTGTCAGCTCTTTCTAAATCTTCTTGACTGATTAAAATATATTTTCCGTATCTTTCAATAAAGGGCCTGCCGCCCTTAATCCCAACAAAATAAGCAGCAACAGAACCCAAGAGATTACCGATTGTTCCCCAGATTACCACCAGCCAAAAAGAAAACCTGCCCAAAACCACCAAATATCCGGAAAACGGCATAATAATTTCCGAGGGAACGGGCAAACAGGCGCTTTCCAAAGCCATTAATATTGTTATGCCAAAATATCCCGTGCTGGAAATAATACTTATTATTAGAGAACCAAGCCAAGTGAGAATATCGGCTACCACGTCCAAACATCAAATATCAAAGCTCAAATATCAAATCAAACTCAAAGCTCAAAATCCAAAATAATATAACATTTTGACATTTGGATTTTGATATTTGGATTTATTAAATGTGTTTAAGGTATTCTGCCGCTTTTTCCGGCTCAATGGTAGAAATTTCAATTCCCGTTCCCAGTTCAAAGCCGGCCCAGACCGAAGTCTTCGGTAAAATTTCCCAATGCCAATGATAATGGTCGTAATTCCGACCATCGCAGGGAGCGGTATGCAAAAAGAAATTATAAGGAGGGTTGTTAAGTCCTTTGTAAAGTTTATAAAGAACGGTTTGAAAAGCTTCGGCTAAGTAGTCCTTTTCATCAATCTCAATTCTTTCAAAATAAGCAAGGTGCTCTTTGGGATAAATTCTGGTTTCAAAAGCCATCCTGGAAGTAAAGGGCACCAAAACCAGGAACTTTTTGTTCTCAAAAATTATTCTTTGGCCGTCTTTTTTATCCCAATCCAGCATTGCGCAATGAACACATCTTTTTTTGTGCTTTTTCCAGAAATTCTTTGAACCCGCAAGACTATTTTTTAAATCGGGGTCAATAAGGGGATGGGCTATTATTTGAGAGTGGGGATGGGCTATTGAAGCGCCGGCTTCCCTTCCGTGATTGTGAAAAATAGAAACATAATTTATAAATTTCTCATTCATTAAGTCCAAATATCTTTCATGGTAGGCATCTAAAACCTGCCTCATTTCTCCAACCGAAAGTTGCGCAAATTGGCGATAGTGGTCTCTGGTTATTACTATTTCGCAATGACCAACTCCATCCATTACCCGATATGGTCCAACCTGCCTTTGTTTAAGAAATTCTCCTTTTGAAAAAGCGGGAAATTTATTGGGAATAACAACTACGCTCCATTCTCCTTTTTTATTTTTGTATTCCAAAATTGGGGTTTCCTGAGCTTTAATATTGCAAAATGGACATTTCTTTTCCGAAATCTTTTCTGCCCTTCTTCTTTCCTGACTGAAGGATTCCGGTCTTCGTCCCCGGCCCGTGGCAATCACAACCCAATCCTTGGAAACCAGGTCAAACCGAAGTTCGGATGGGAACTTAATTTTTTTAGACTCACTATTTTTTTTCGAAAAATCTTGCATATAGAGATATACTAAATTTGGTATTTGCCGGTCATCAGATTCTGGCGAATTTTTAACAGCTCAAAAAACATCTTGACCATTCCTTTTAATTTTACTTTGCTCTCTGGGTCGTTAATCCAGGTAACCGGAACTTCGTTAATTTTATAACCCATTTTTTTGGCGAGCGCCAAAATTTCCGGGTCAAAAGCCCAACGGTCTATCTTGCACTTCGGAAAAATTTTTTCTACCGCCTCTCTGCTAAATCCTTTAAAACCGCACTGGGTATCCCAGATTCCCCAGAGGCCGCAGATTATCTGAACCAATAGATTAAAACCGTTTCCCAAAATTACTCTTCTAAAAAAGGGCTGGGGGTTGACAATCACCGCCCCTTTTACATCGCGAGAACCAATTATTACCCCTTCTCCTTTTTCAAAAAGAGACCAGAACTTTTCAATCTGTTCAATGCTGGTGGAATTATCGGCATCGCTAAATATCCGAAAATCGCCTTCTGATTCAAGCATTCCCTGTCTTACCACATAACCTTTGCCGTGATTTTTCTGATTTCTGATTAACTTTAAATTTTTTATCAAACTTTGAAATTTTTCTACCACAAAACATGTTCGGTCTTTTGAGCCGTCATCAACAACTAAAATTTCATAACCGTATTTTTGTTTTGACAGGTATCTGTCAATATCAAGAAGAGTCTTGGAAATTCGACGCTCTTCATTGAAAACAGGAATGATAACCGATAAATGCATATTCTTTTATTGTAGCACTAAAAAGACTCCGGGCAAAACTGCCCAGAGTCTTTTAGCGTCCTGCCAGAGGCGAAATCAGAAATTATTCGGCAAACCATCGCAAAGTGGTTGTCCGCAATTCCGGCCCACGGGCCGGAACAATGTAGGATTCCCTGTAAGCAAAGTTTGACCCAAATTTTACTGACACCTCACAGCAGGACTACTTATAGTATAACAAATTTTAAATCAAGAAGCAAGTGAAAATCTTGTATTATAGTAAGCACATTTGACATTGGAGTAAAGCCGGATTAAAATAAAATGAAAGTTTAGTTCTTTGAAAACAGGGGGAGTAGAAATGTATGTGGTTGTCAATGATTGGCACTTAAACGATGAAACAATGGGGAAAAAGAATATTCCGGTTGGATTCTTTGAAGACTTTCTGAAAGATGTTAAAAATATGGCAGAAAGAGTAAGGGCAAAAAGGGTGGTTTTTGTCTTTAATGGTGACATCCTTGACCTCCTCTACACCGCTCTCTGGAACTATAAGATAGAAAATGGAAAATATCTCTATAATCCAAAGGGAGTAAAGCCCTGGAGCGAAAACCAGGGTCTGATTTTGGAAAAATCTAAAGAAATATTGGAAGGGGTTTTAAACAATCAAAAAGTAAAAGGGTTTTTGGAAGCTTTCCGCGCCTTTTCTCTTGACTCTCCTCTACCGGTTGAAATCCGCTATATTCCCCGAAACCACGATAGATTAATTGACGCTTTTCCCGAATTGCGCTCACGGGTTTCTAAAGCCTTTAATCTGGAGGAAAATAAAGGCATCTTTTTTGAGAAATACTTTTACGATGAGGAGTTGGGTCTTTATATTTCTCACGGCAATGAATACGATGTCTATAACTTTGAACACGATTCAAATGGAGCCCTTGTAGCCCTGTTTGGCGACGCTGTGATTATTGAACTTTTGAATCGCCTGCCAATCGAGGTCCTAAAAGAAACCGGCAGTCTTAATTGCTTTGAGAAATTGGCAGAAATTGAAGAGGTCAGGCCAAGAAAAACTGCTTTTAATTTTAGCAGAAAAGTTTTAAAAGCCGAGGGAGTTAAACTTAAAGTTTTGTCAGCCATCACCCGCCAACTCGGCGAAGAATTTTTCTCAAATGAATTTGTTGAAGATTGGTTGAACACCCATACCATTCCAAGTCCCCGGATAACCCTGCGTCGTCTCTTTATTGTTCCGATAATAAAAGTTTTGAGACTCATTGGCCGCAATTCGGAATTTGATAAAACTCTGGTCAAGATGTTCAACACCTTTTCCCTGGATACCCTTGAACAGGGAAATTCTGCCCACAAAAGACATCTTGGTTCAAGGTCTTTGAAGAGAAGGGCGAAAAACCTGAAATATGCCGTTTTCGGCCACACTCACGATTATGAAGAATCAGTTGTTCAAAGGAACCAGCAGAACTACAACTATATTAATCTTGGCGCCTGGCTCTTTCAATTTTACCGGACAAAACGCTCGGACTTTGAAAAAAGAAGACACATTACTTATGCTCTTTTTTTCGAAAAAGGAGAAGAAACCAAATCTAATTATCTGATTGAAAGAAAAACAATCCGAGAGGAAATTTTTTGGAGGAGGAAAAAATGAAAAGACGCGCTTTGGTTACCGGAGCCGGCGGTTTTATTGGTTCTCACATGGTGGATTATCTGATAAAAGAGGGGTATAAAGTTAGAGCAACCGACCTGCCTAATGCCAAAAAGACCTACTTAAACAAAGAGGCAGAATTTCTGCCATCTGATTTAACCAAAATTGAACAAATCCACCCCCTTCTTGAAAACATTGATGTTATTTTCCATGTTGCCGCTATCTATAATTTTTCCTGTCCGAGGGAGATTCTTTACAAGGTTAATGTTGGCGGAACGGAAAATCTGCTTAAAGCAGCTAAAGATTTTCCTAAAATTCAAAGTATTATTATCTGGAGCACCGGCGCCTTTTACGATTCAAGGGCCTACAACCTGAAAGATTTTCCTGAAATGATTTTTACGGAAGAAAGCCCGGTTAAGCCAAAAAATTATTATGAACTCTCAAAACTTGAACAAGAAAAAATAGCTTTAAAGTATGCTCATAAATACGGGCTTCCCGTCACTGTTATTAGACCGGCTACTGTCTATGGTCAGCGCAACCAGTATGGCGCGGCTCAAGTCATTCTGCTGATTGGCAAGAAACAGCTTTCTTTTGTCCCTGGCAAGGGTGACAAACCCGGCGCCACCTGCCATGTTTTAGATGTTGCGCGGGCAGCTGAATTTTTGTCAAAAAACCAGGAAGCAGTTGGTGAAATTTATAATATTGCCGATGATTCAAGATATTCTATTAAAGAATTGTTCTATTGTATTGCCGCCCAAATTCCCGGCGCAAAAATTCGCATCCATATTCCCCTTTTTATAATTTCTTTATTGATTAGCTGTTTAGAGTGGATATGGATAAACAGGGCAATCGCTCATCTGTCAAAAATGAAATCGAGCTGGGCGCGTAAAATACATGGCAGGATACCGGAGGTGGAAAAAGACTCAATTGATTACATCTTTAACCCCTTTGTAATGGATAATCAAAAAATTAAGGCTTTGGGGTTTGAGTTTCTTTATCCCGATGTTAAAATCGGAATGGAAGAAACGATTGAATGGTATCTGAGAGAAAAAATTTGGTGAGAATAGTTATTTAATAGCCCGTCAAATTTTGCTTCGCAAAATTTGACGGGCTATGTTTGTTTTATTCTTATTCTATTATTACTCAAGTTTTCCATATTGGCTTTGAGTTTTAAAATCGTTTAATTACAAGAGAACACCTTAAAAAGGAGAGGCAAAGATGGAAAAAATTATAATTTTTAATCCGGCGACTCAAGAGAAAGTGGCAGAAGTTCCAATTTTTAGCCAAGAGATGGTGATTGAAACCGTTAAAAAAGCTAAGGAAGCTCAAAAATCCTGGGGTTGTTTGGAACTGAAAGAAAGAATAAAATATCTAAAATCATTCCAAAAATATATCAGAGAAAATCACGAAGAATTTATTAGAGTTATCCAGAGCGAAACAGGCAAAGTCTGGCACGAAGCAATGATAGAAATTCTTTATATCGCCATGGCTATTGACCATTGGACTAAAAATGCCGAAGGTTATTTATCTGAAAAAATCAAGCCCCATTGGCTGTTAATGAATAAAGAATGTGAGAGTATTTATCATCCAAAACCGGTAGTGGTAATAATCGGTCCCTGGAACCTGCCTCTTGACCTTAATTTCGGCGAAGCCATTCCGGCTCTGGTTGCCGGCTGCTGCGTCATTCTCAAACCCTCAAGCCAGACTCCCTTGACCTCTCTTTATGCAGCTGAAGTTTGTCAAAAATTAGGATTTCCTGAGGGAGTAGTTCAGGTAGTAACTGGTCCTGGCAGCGGCAAAGCCACTCAAGAGTTAATAAAATTGGCTGATAAGGTGGCTTTTACCGGCTCGGTTAAAACCGGCCAGATGGTAACCAAAACCTGTCTGGAAGCCTGCCGGGAAACCGAAAAATTTACTTTTCCTTCCCTGGAGCTCGGAGGGAAAACACCTTTCATTATTTTGAAAGACGCTAATTTAGAAAGAGCGTCAAACTGCGCAGTCTGGAACGCTTTTGCCAACTGCGGCCACTACTGCAAATCAGCTGAAAGGGTTTATGTTATGAATGAAATTTACGATGAGTTTGTTGACAGGGTCGTTAAAAAAACAAAGAATTTAAGATTGGGGATTGATTACGGCCCTGTTATCACAGCTTTCCAGTTAGAAAAAATTAGAGAACAGGTTGCCGATGCTATAGCGAAAGGAGCAAAGGTTTTGTGCGGCGGAGAAAAAGCGTCGAGGCCGAAAGGAAGATGGTTTGACCCCATGGTCCTGGTTAATGTTAATCACGCGATGAAAATAATGAAGGAAGAAACCTTCGGTCCGCTGCTTCCTATTGTGAAAGTTTTTAGCCCAAAAGAAGCGCTGACTCTGGCTAATGATTCACCGCTTGGATTAAACGGAGTTATTTTTTCAAAAAACACAAGGGAAGCAAAAAAAATAGCAAAAGATCTTCAGGTGGGAGTAGTGACAATTAACGATGCTATGACTAACTATATGATTATTGGAGCGCCTCAGGGTGGAGTAAAGTTATCAGGTTTTGGCAGGCGCCACGGCCGGGAGGGAATCCAGAAGTACTGCGAACAAAAAACCATTGAAACCCATAAGTGGGACTGGCCTGGTTTCAAAAATCGAGAATTCTGGTGGTTTCCCTTTACGAATTTTACCAAAAAAATCTTCAAATTGATGCTCAGAGCTTTCCGTTAATAATGGGGTTGAAAAGGAGAAAGTTTTCAGTTTTCAGCCAAATAATCCAGCTTTTGAATAGAAGTTAAAGAAAGATGAAATCTCTCATCTATTAATTTTTTTAGACAAAAGCCGTAAGGAGCAAACCTTACGGCTTTTTACTTTAGGAGCCGCGCTTTTGGAATAAGGCGCATTGAAGCTATGTAAGTGAGAACCAATAACCCCCCTCTCTTTGACCATGTTCTAAAGAAATTTCCCATCCTGCTTCTTCAAAAAGTCTTATCACCTCTTTTACGACCCTCAAATCAGGCAACCAGTCTAATTCGACTATTATATTTTCGCTGAAATCACCGGGAAAATATTCTTCTGTGATAATTTCGTCTATCTTTTGCTCCAGCGACCTTACCTCAGCCAATTGCTGTTCAGTGAATTTGCCTGCCTCCTCTTTCTTAATAGCCATTATATGCCTCCTTTGGGTTTATTCTGATTTACCAATTTCTCTACAACGAACGTATGCCTGCCAATCCGGATAATTGGTTATCCCGCCGGCAAGAAATCCAGATTTAAACCTGGGTTACTCTTTACTTGGCGCTTCTATGCATTGCATCTTCTTCTATATTTTTTCTCCTTTCCGTGAAAGAGCTTTATAGTTTCTCTTTCACTTTTTCGCTTCTGCTTATATTATACACCCATTAGTCTAATTTGTCAACCCCCGCTCGGTGTTGATGAAAGATAAAAAGGGTGTTTTTAACCCCTATATGAAAAAATTTCTTTTCCAAAATGTGCTTCGAGCCGAAGGTTTTTTGGCAGTTTATTTTTTATAAGAAACAATGGTTTTATTTAATATTTCTCTTTTTTCCAATTTCTTTTTCCAAATACTATTTTTGCGATTGGGATTTATATAAACGCCTTTTGAAAAATTGATTTTATCTCGGAATTTTAGAAGATTTTCTTTTCCTGAAATTACGATTTCTTGACCTTTTTCTTCAATTCTGCTTCTTATGTCAAAATCCTTTAATAATTTTCTAATTAATTTTAGAATTTCTAAATTATGTTGATATCCTCTTTATCCTGCATAAAATGCTTCATAGAATTAATCAGTTCGGTGTTTCTATTTTGGTAAATACAACCGCCATATCTAATTTCTCCATCAAACATAAAATGAGCCGCAAGAAATATTAATTTGGACATCCAGCCTTTTGGCTTGGGAATCACCCTTCCGGGTATGCGCTTTCCTTTTCTCTTTCGACTAATTTCGATAAGCCGCGCAATGCCCTCTTGGGCTAATCTTTTTTGTATTTTAATGGGTAGAGAAATATCTTCAATGTGGTAATAAATCGTGGTTTTGGGAAGACCTGTTTTTTTAATAATTTCTCCGAGGGTAAATCCCTTATTTCTTAAATTTATACATTTTTCTTTAGTGCCTTCCATAAAAAGTGGGTCCGGCACGAATCGAACGTGCAACCATCACCTTAAAAGGGTGCTGCTCTGCCTAGTTGAGCTACGGACCCATTTATTTATAATAATCAATTACGGACAAAAATCAACGAAATCTTTTTTTTCGCGGCTCATCGAAAATTTTCTCTTTCTTTTTTTTAACAACTACCAGGGCGGCAATCGGAAGCAGAATCCACAAAAATCTGGAAAAATCTTCCAAAAGAATTTTAAAAACAAGGGGAGAAATATCGCCGTAATATTCTTCCGGCAAAAAAGAGAAACCCATTGAAGCTAAAAGTCCGGTCTGCAAAATTGAAAATAACAAAGTTTGGAAAAAATGACCGATTTTTCTTTTGGCAAAAGAAAAAAAAGAACCCAAAATTGAACGGGAAAGCAGCAAAGTAAAAAGAAAAACCAATCCGCCAAAAAATAAAATTTTAAGGTAAAAAAATTCTTTTAATCCGAAGGCCTCTTCAAACCACCGCCAAAAAGGAAAAAAATAAACTATTACAAAAGAAAAATAAGTACTGAGCAGGGTAAGTAAAAATCGGCTTTTTCCCGAACTTATCTCGTAAAAAAGAATTAGAATAAATAAAAAAACAACCAAACCCAGGTCCCAAGTCGGCAGAATTCCGTATTGAGACAGCTGCTGCATCGTCATACAAAATTATGATGCTAATCTACAAATTTTATGCGAATGCCGCCAATATGCCAATACTCTGAAATTTGAAATTGGTTAATTTTCAATTATCAATCAAGTCTCAATTTTCCAATCTTCAATTGAAAATTAATTGTCCCGCCGCAGCCCCGCCACAGCGGGATCCCGCAATATGCGGGACGGGGTCCCGCAAATCACGCCTACGGCGGATTCCGCCAAAGGCGGAAATGCGGGGCGGGGTCCCGCTTCTGTCCGGAAAAATTGAAAATTAGAATCAACTATTTTCTATTTTCGTTGAATTCGCATTATTTGCATTATGCCTACAAGCCTTCCCCTTTCAATTCCTCCATTAGCTCTCTTTGTTTTTTAGTTAATCTTTTCGGCGTCTCAACTTTTAATATAACTATTTGATCGCCTTTACCGCTCCCATAAACCCGGGGCATTCCTTTCCCTTTTAAAATTAAAGTTTCGCCGGACTGGGAAGCTGAGGGAATTTTTAAAGAAGTTTTCCCTTCTAAGGTTGGCAAATCCACAATGTCTCCCAGGGCGGCCTGAGAAAAAGTTAAAGACAGCTCATAATAAATATCGTCTCCCTTTCTTTTAAATTTTGGGTGAGATTTAATATGAATTTTAATATATAAATCACCTGGTCTGGAAGCTACTCCTCCAGCTTCTCCCCTTCCCTCAAGTTTTATTACTTCGCCATTACTAATCCCGGCGGGAATATAGAGGGATATTTTTTCAATTTTCCTGACTCTACCCTTGCCCTTGCATTCACTGCAATTTTTCTCTGGTTTTTTCCCTTCCCCGCCACATTGAGGACAAATCCTTACCTTGCTGAAAGTTCCAAAGAGAGACCGGCGCATTTCATAAACTTCTCCCTTGCCCTGACAGGTTGGACATTCTACCATTTTTGTTCCGGGTTCGCCCCCGCTTCCCTGGCAATTAGGACAAGTTGCCATTTTTTGAAGTTCAATTTTCTTTTCCATACCTGAAAAAGCTTCCTCTAATGAAATTTCCAAATCTATAGCAATGTCCTGCCCTCTCTTTTGTTTTTTCCTTGCCTTGCGGCCGGAAGTAAAACCAAAAAAATCTTCAAAAATATCGGAAAAATCAAAATCCTCAAATCCCTTAAAATCTTTGAATCCACTCCGGAAATCAAAACCGCCCGGAAATCCCTGAAATCCTTCAAACCCAAAACCCGGACCCCCTCCTTCAAAGGTCCGACCAAATTGGTCGTATTGAGCTCTTTTCTGGGGATTTCCAAGCACCTGATAAGCTTCATTGAGCTCCTTGAATTTTTTTTCATCCCCGCCTTTGTCGGGATGATGTTTGTGAGCCAGGCTTCGGTAGGCCCGCTTTACCTCATCCTGAGAGGCCCCCCGAGAAACTCCCAACACTTCGTAATAATCACGCATAAAACTAATCTCTAATATCTAAATTCTAAACAAATTTTAGATTCTAAATTCAAATGCTTCAAACTCGTGTTTGGAATTTGGAAAATTGTGATTTAAATATTGTTTGGGATTTAGAATTTCGGATTTAGGATTTTTACAATGTGGCTGTTTCTTTTTCCACCATTTCTTTTTGAATTTTAACAACTCCAGCCAAAACAAGCAGCTTAAATAAGAACCAGCCAAAAAAACCAACGAACCATTTATAGGGCAAATTTAAAGCCTGTAAAGCCAAAAAAACAGCTAAAACAAATCCCAAAGAAATATATTCTTGATAGGGCTTGCTTATGGTTAAAACTTTGTTGTTTACCCAATAATAAAGAATGTCTTTCATCTTTTCCTCGCCCTCAATTCCAACTCCTAAAATTTCGGAAAACTCTTTTTTGTTTTCTTCCAAAACTTTTTTATTTCGAACAATCAGGTTTTCTAAATATTTTTGGTTTGAATTTTGAGCAATTTTGAGGCTTTCGGCAAATGCCGGGTTCCGGAGAAACTCAAAAAAATCAGCGCTTTCCGGGATTTTTTGACCTTTCGGCTGGACCTTAGAAAGAAAAAGGTATTGAGCGGTTAAAAATTCATCGGCGGTCATCTCCTGGTCAAATCCCGGAAGCTGACTGGAAATTAAAGGCTGAAGTTTGTCAAAAATTCCGTCAAACCAGAAACGGGGAATTTCCATTTTGAATTCCGACAAAGGGGAAACATAAAAAATTAAAGCAAGCATTAATGACAAACCGAGGAAAAAATAACCAAGCCCTCTGCGAAAAATCCACATTGGTCGAAGTTTTAAAGAAAACAAATCCCTTTCTCTTTTTAAGAGCAAAAAACCAAAAAAGAGCAAAATAAAAAACAGGGCTATTCCGATAAGTAAATAAAGATTGTTTCCGAAAATGAAAATTGGGAAAATTGATACCAGGACAAAACCCAAAAATATAAATTTCTTTGGTTTTACCAAAAACAAAAAAATACTGTAGGTCGCTCCAAATAAAATTAAAAAAATGGCGGCAAGAAGCAGGCTTCTTAAATTGACAAAACCATTATAAAAAAATAGATATAAAAAATACCAGCTAAAAAAACCAGCTAATACAAAAACCAGACTTAAAATAATTTCCTTTATGCTTTTTCGCATTCTGACCCACAAAACAAATATGTGAATATTTATAAGTACTATTATTTCTTTTCAGTTTCTTCTCCCGTTTCTTCTCCCCCTTTTTCTTGTTACTGCGAACCCTCATTCTGTTGACTTTCGTTCTGCTGACCTTTCTGACCATACATAGCCTGTCCAACTTTTTGAATGGCTAATGACAAATCTTGGCTTTTTTTCTTGATTTCCTCCATATCATTGCTTTCTTTTACTTTTTTTAAAGCTTCAACCTTTTCCTCTATTTCTTTTTTAATTTCTTCGCTTATTTTGTCAGCCGCCTCTCTCAAGGTTTTTTCGCTCAAATAAATTAAATTATCGGCCGCATTTTTGAGCTCAATTACTTCTCTTTTTTTACGGTCCTCTTCAGCATGGAGCTCTGCTTCTTTTTTCATTTTTTCCACATCTTCTTTGGAAAGACCCGTAGAGGCTTCAATTCTGATTGATTGATGGCGGCCGGTAGCTTTATCTTTGGCTGTAACATTCAAAATTCCGTTGACGTCAATATCAAAAGTTACCTCAATTTGAGGAAGTCCTCGAGGAGCCGGGGGGATGCCGTCTAAAATAAACCTGCCCAGAGTTTTGTTGTCTTGAGCCATTTGCCTTTCGCCCTGCAGAACATGAATTTCAACCGATGGCTGATTGTCGGCGGCAGTTGAAAAAGTTTGGGTTTTGGCGGTAGGAATAGTGGTATTTTTTGATATCAAAACAGTATTGACGCTTCCCAATGTTTCAATTCCCAAAGACAGGGGGACAACATCCAGAAGCAAAACATCCCTTACCTCACCCTCTAAAATTCCACCCTGAATAGCCGCTCCTATTGCCACTACCTCGTCCGGATTAATTTCTTTACAAGGTTCTTTGTTAAAAAGCTTCCTAACTTCTTCCTGAATTCTCGGCATCCTTGTTTGGCCCCCGACCAAAACCACTTCGTCAATATCTTTAATTTTAAAATTAGCTTCTTTAATTGTTTCTTTGGTAAGCTCAATTGAATGTTTAATGTATTCTTCAACCAAATTTTCAAATTTAGCTCGAGACAAAGTAAAATTAAGATGTTTTGGCCCGGCAGCATCAGAAGTGATAAAAGGTATATTTATTTCAGCTTCCATAACCGTAGATAGCTCGCATTTTGCCCTCTCGGCAGCGTCTTTTAATCTTTGAACAGCTAATTTGTCCTTGGAAAGGTCAATTCCCTGGTCCTTTTTAAATTCGTCAACCAACCAATCAAAAACTCTCTGGTCAAAATCATCTCCTCCTAAGTGGGTATCCCCTCCCGTACCTTTAACTTCAATTGTGTCTTCGGAAATCTCCAAAACTGAAATATCAAAAGTTCCTCCGCCAAAATCATAGACCACAATTTGCTCGTTTTTCTTTTTATTTAACCCGTAAGCCAGAGCGGCGGCAGTTGGTTCGTTAATTATTCTCCGGACATTGAAACCGGCAATCTCTCCCGATTCTTTTGTCGCTTTTCTTTGAGAATCGTCAAAGTAGGCCGGACAGGTAATAATGGCATCGGTAATTTTTTCTCCTAATTTATCCTCGGCATCCTGCTTTAATTTTTGCAAAAGCATAGCTGATATTTGTTGAGGACGGTACCATTGAGCTCCCATTTTTACCTCTACGCCGCCATCAGGGCTTTTTTTAATATCAAAAGGAAAAATTTTTCTATCGTGTTGAACATCGCTGTCGGAAAATCTACGGCCAATGAGCCGCTTGATTGAAAAAAGGGTATTCTCTGGATTGGTTGCCGCCTGACGTTTGGCAAGCACGCCGATTAGTCTTTCCCCGGTTTTGGAAACAGCAACGACCGAAGGAGTTGTTCTGGTTCCTTCCTTATTTTCTATTATTTTTGGCTCACCGGCCTGGACACTGGCCATAGCCGAGAAAGTGGTGCCAAGATCAATACCTAATATTTTTGGCATAAAAATGATAAACTCTAAATTCTAATATCTAAATTCTAAACCTTGAAGGAAAGGCTCCCCATACCATCGCCTTCGGCGAGCTATGGGGCAGGTCGGCTTACTACGGGACAGGCAAATTCTAAATTCAAATGTCAAAAACTCATGTTTGGAATTTGGAAAATTATAATTTAAATATTGTTTAGGATTTAGAATTTAGGATTTAGGATTTTTAAATTAAAGTTTCAATTCCGTCTCCCTCTCAAAACACGAGGGAAACGGCAATTTAAACTTCAATTTAGACTTTAAAATCTTAATCCTTTTTCTTCTTTATCTGTACTTGTATTTTCTTTCCTTTCTTTTCGGGAGCAACTTCTTTTTTGGGTATAACAACCTTCAAAATTCCATCCTCGTAGTGCGCCTCGGCCTTATCTTCCTTTACCGCAACCGGCAGACTAATAACTCTAAAAAAGCTTCCCCGCCTGATTTCTTTTCGATAGTAATCTTTGCCCTTTTCTTCCTCTTCCTTTTCCATTTTTCCCTCAAGATGTAAAACATTGTCTTTTACTTCTATATTCACTTTTTTTGGATCGTATCCAGGTACCGAAATTTCGACTATAACATCTTTATCTGTTTGATAGACATCCATTGCCGGCTCCTTGAATCTCTTGAAGGGAACAATGGGATGCCAGTTAAGTTCTTCATCAAAAAATTTATCAAGCTCCCCGAAGGGTTGCCATGGAATTAAAGCCATTTTTAACTGAATTGCCAAATTGATAAATTGCTAAATTGCTTTAGTTTTCACAATATAACAGTTTAACAATTTAACAATACAACAATAGATTTTTTCGACCTTTGAAAATTGTTATTTATTTTCTTTTTCTTGTTTTTTCTCATCTGAGTTTTCTGACCTCGCCGCCACCTTAACCCTGGCTGGCCTTATGACCCCGCCATTTAAGGTATAGCCCTTTTGAATTTCTTCCACAATAATACCTTCTTCTTTTTCTGATTCCACCTTTTCTACTGCTTCATGAAATTCGGGATTGAATTTTTCATCCCGGCTTTTGAACTCTTCCACCCCTTGCTCTTTCAAAATATCTTTAAAATTTTCATAAATTTGAATCAATCCCTTTACCCATTCATCATCTTTCAGGCTTTGAGGGAAATGTTTCAAAGAAAGCTCAAGATTATCCAAAACCGGCAGTATTTCCAATATCAACATTTGATTTGTCATTTTTTGGAATCCTTCAAAAATTTCCGTCTGAGCTTTTTTATAATTCAAAAAATCAGCCCTTTCTCTTTGCCAGCCGGCAAGATATTCGCTGCGCTCTTTTTCGAGCTTTGCCAAATTTTCCCGGCACTTTTCTAAATCATCCGGGAGTTCTTTAGGCTCTAAATTTTTATCTTCTTCATCCTCCATTTTAAATTTGCGATAAAATTTAATAAGCTTATGTTTTTATCGTATCTCATTCTTTTTGGACCAAGAATTGCAAAAATTTCTGTTTCTTTTTCAGGCCCGCCTGCAACGTTTCGCGTAGCGATGCGGGCAGTCCTATCCAAAATCCGCTGAAGAGAAAATCCCGACCTTGAAATTATTATACTATAATCCTCGGTATTATAAAAAGGATTTTCTTTCCCGATAAAAACCTGAATTTGAGCTTTTAAATCGTTGCTCTCTTTTAAAAAATCTTCTGAAAGGCCCCTGAAAATTTCGAGCATTTTGAAAATTCCCTGAATTTGTTTAATCTCTTGAAATTCCGGTTTCTGAAAGAGGTTCAATACTCCCTCATAATAAACTTCGTTTTCTTCTTCGTCCAGAGAACTTACAATTACCAAATCTTTTGAAATTTCAGCCATAATTTTTATTAAATTTCTGTTAAATGCCGAAATGTCGCTGTCTAAATTAACCTTTACTTGCTCAAAAAAATTTTTTATTAAATCTTCTTCTTCGGGTCCAAGCGAATGAGGAATTGCTAATTCATCAATAAAAAATCTATAACCCTTATCGGTTGGTACCCTTCCGGCTGAAGTGTGGGGTTGGCAAAGATACCCTTGCTTTGTTAATTTTTGAAGCTCCAACCTCAGGGTAGCCGAACTTAATCCGAAATTATAGTTTTCCACCAAAAAATTGGAGCTTATTGGTTGAGCTTCTTTTATGTATTCTTCCACTACCGCTCCCAAAATTGTTTTTTCCCTCTCTTTTAATTCCATATCTAATATCCAATATCCAATACGTTCTGGCACTCTCGGCTCTTGAGTGCTAATTTTATTTTAATCGTCAAAGAATAAATGTCAACCCCGTTAGAAGTCTGGCGCATATATTAACCAAGCAAGATTGAGAGCTAAAATACAGAATTTAAAGTCAGCCTGACATTATTGATAACAGAAAAAATTTTGGAAAAATTTTTTCTGCCAAAGACTTCTAACGGGGTCAACCCCGTTAGATTATTTGATAAATTTTTGTATCGGCTATCTCAATTAGAACCGGGTAGTTTAGATTGAAAAAATCTTCATTAACCGTAAAGCTGTCCCTCTCCTTTGGTCCTATCATCACATAATTTATTGAATATTCCTTGAATAAATTCTTGGCCTCGGGAGCTCCGCTAAACATCAGAATAATATCTTTTTCTCTCTCCTGATATTTTATTCCATGGGTCCAAAGCCAACCGGGATATCCCATCAAAACCGGCCTCCCGGCCAAAGAACTAACTAAATTGAGATGATGGCTGCTGTTTAAAATTGTGTGCCCTGGGCCAGTGTTTTCTAAAATCCAATTGGCAAGCAGTCTATCTTTAGAGTCAAAAATATCATAAAGCTGAGGAGAAGCAAGAGAGGAACGAGAAAAAGCATCAATAATCCCGCTGATAATCATAAAAAAAGTTAATATTAAAAAAAGAAATTTTATTCCTTTAAATTTTAATCTTTCAAAAAGACAACCGATGAGCACGCTTCCCATTAGCAAAAAATAAGCCAGGATTTTGTTATTATCAAAATCCCAGGGTTGAAATTTGATAACATTTATAGCCAATAAAATAATAAAAGATGTTAAAATAAGAGGCAAAATGAAGTTTTCTTTTTGTCCAAAAGACCCTCTTTTTTTAAAGAAAAAATATAAAACTGCTAAAATAAAAAGGGGGAAGAAGGGACCGAAATTCTGCCAGATAAAAGAAAACCATTCAAGAATATGAACTTTTGCGGCGGGACAATATAAAATCGCGCCCAGGGAACCTTTTTCCATCATCCATCCTAAACGAAAAACCAAGAAGCCACTGCTGAATTTTTGATTTAAATGAATAAGGGATAGACAAAAAAAAGCAATGAGCAAACCTATTAACATTAACTTAAAGAATCCTGAAATTAAAAACTTTTGCTTTTTAATTAAAGCCGAGAGCAAAAATCCGGAACTAATTAGAGAAAGGGCGACAAAAGTATGAGTGTGAACCAATGGCGAAAGTCCCAAAAGGATGCCGCCGAAATAAAAAATTTTTTTCTCCTTTTCTTTATAAGCCAAATAAAAAATAAATAAACAAAGAACCCCTACGGATAATCCAAAAAAGAAAGCTCTTTGATGCATTAAAAACATCGTCAAAAAGCTTGACCAGACAATATTTTGTTCCGGAAAAACAGCGTCATAAAAAACAACGATCGGGTAGGGAAGATGCAGAATATAATTTATTATTTCAAAAAAACCTTTTTTGAGCCATATTGAGCTATCTCCCAAAATTCTTAAAAATCCCAGACCCGAACCAAGAAAGAAAATCAGAAAACTGCAAATTCTGATGGAAACATTTCGGATAAACCTCGAAATAAACAAATAAACAAGAACAATCCCGGCAATCGCTAAAATAAACGATGGTAAGTGAAATGAAAAAAGATAATTATGATTTAGGGTAAAAAAAGAACTGCTTAAAAGATTTATTAAAAACGGATAAGTTAGTTTATCGCCCAAATAAATTGGGTTTTGTAATTCAAATGGTGTTTGGTGGATAAAATAACTAACCTGGGTCATATGGAAAGGGATATCGCCGTAGCCTGAAAATGATGTTTTATAGGATTCGTCCTGAAAAACTAAGGTCCTGGAGGCCAAATCAAGAAAAAACCAGATGAACAAAAGAAGGAAGATTATTTCCAACCAGGGTGTCTTTTTTAAGCCGTTGAAAGAAAACCTTAACCCTTGGTTGTTTGAAATAAGTTTTTTTTTCTTTCCGGAGTTAAAATATCTAAATAATATAAACAGAGAAAATAGTCCTCCAAAAATTATAAAAGAAAAAACGCCAATCCTTAAATTTTTAGAAATAAGGCTTGAGATTAAAATAAAGTAAGCCATAAATACAAATCCGGTAATCAAAGAGAGCGGGAAAATTTCAATTTTTTTAACTTTATCTCCCAGAAAAAAGCGGCTTATTTTGTAGCCGATAATCAAAAGTATTGCTAAAGAAAAAAATGTTAGAAGCATAAATGTTTGATACCGCTTATTCTTTTTATTATAAACCTTGCGCTCAAATTTGCCATCTTATCCGGTGAAATGATATAATAAAGATAATGCGTAATAAGGAATAGCAGGTTCTTTGCGCGAAACTAACCCCGATAGTACAAATCCTGACGGATTTGACTACGGGGCGAGAATAATCGCAGAACGAACTTTTATGGGCTTTGCTTGCCCCGTAGTAGAACTGCGGTTCACTACGGGACTACGCCCAAGAACTTCTTAAGAACAACTATCTCGAATTTTCCCACCCAAAGTTTAATTTGCAAGCAGTTCTTACTATCGGGGCTTGCCCCGTACTCAAATTCCGAAGGAATTTGTAGTAACCAGGGCGCGAAACAAGGCGGCTGCAAAACTTTATAGTAACAGGAAAGCTGACGAAGCCGCCTACGTAAAACCCACGCGAAAATTATTACGCATCAGGTTTAATACCATAATGCTAATTTGCGAATTTTATGCGAATGCTGCGAACTGCTGATAATATATTCGCAGTCTGTAGATTAGCCCCGTTAGAGAATTGAGAGCGTTTATTATTCTGACAGAGCTCAATTTTTTTAACATCGTTATTGATTTTGGATTACACATTGATTTCTCTAACGGGGTGAACATTTCATTTGTAGATTTGCATTATATTTTGTGATTAACCTTATCAAAACAAAAGGTTTGGCCTGGATTGACATTCACAAACCCGACGAAAAAGATGTTCAATTTTTGACAGAAAAATTCAACTTTCACCCCCTGGTGCTAAAGGAAATTATGCCGCCCCTTGACCACCCCAAAATTGAAGGATATCGGGATTATCTTTATATTGTTTTTTATTATCCTTCTTATGAAAAATTCAGCCGAATAACCTTCCCCTTAGAGCTTGATATAGTTGTTGGAAAAAATTACATCATTACCAATCACTATCAAACAATAATTCCCCTGAAAGCTCTTTTTGACAGAGTAAATTTATTTGAAGAAGTAAGGAGCGAGCTTACGGATGAGGGTCCAGGACAGCTTTTATACAGAATAATAGACGGCTGCCTGAAAAATTGCTTTCCCAAGATTGATAATATCAATAAAAATCTTGACTTTCTGGAAAAAGAAATATTTGCCAAACATTTAAAAGAGGCTATCCCGGAAATCTCTATTGTAAAAAGAGATATTTTAAATTTTCAAAGAGTAATTGAACCCCAAAAATTAGTTCTTGAAGAAATGGTGGAAAGCAGCTCCATTCTTCTCGGAGAAAAGTTTAGGCCCTATTTCAGAAACCTAATAGGCACATTTAATCATATTTCCAATCTTTTAAAAACTTGCCGCGGCACCATTGAGGCGCTGGACAGCACAAATCAATCCTTGCTTTCAACTAAAACCAATGAAATTATTAAAGTTTTAACTATTTTTACGGTAATTTTAACCCCCCTGGCTTTAATTGCCAATCTTTACGGAATGAATCTTGAATTTATGCCTCTGTCAGGGAGAAGATTTAGCTTCTGGATAGTTTTGGGAATATTATTTATTTTAGGCTCGAGTATGCTTGTCTGGTTTAAAAAGAAAAAATGGCTGTAGCTCGCTAATTGCTATATTAAAGATAGCGCGTAATAATTTTCGCGTGGGTTTTACGTAGGCGGCTTCGCCGAACTTTATATTGCCACAAAGTTTTGCAGCCGCCTTGTTTCGCGCCCCGGTACTACAAATTCCTTCGGAATTTGAGTACGGGGCAAGCCCCGATAGTAAGAACTGCTTGCAAATTAAACTTTGGGTGGGAAAATTCGAGATAGTTGTTCTTAAGAAGTTCTTGGGCGTAGTCCCGTAGTGAACCGCAGTTCTACTACGGGGCAAGCAAGCCCATAGAAGTTCGTTCTGCGATTATTCTCGCCCCGTAGTCAAATCCGTCAGGATTTGTACTATCGGGGTTAGTTTCGCGCAAAGAGCCTGCTATTCCTTATTAGGCATCATCTTTATTGTCATATTGTTAAATTGTTATATTAAAATCGGTTTAACAGTTTAGCAATTTAACAGTTTAACAATGCTCTACATTTACAATACCCTTACTCGGAAAAAAGAAGTTTTCAGGCCTATCCACAAAAAGAAAGTGGATGTTTTTGTTTGCGGGCCGACTGTTTATGACTTCGCTCATATTGGGCATAGCAGAACTTATTTGGTTTTTGATATGCTGGTTAGATATTTAAAGGGTCTGGATTATAAAGTTTTTTATCTCCAGAATATTACCGACATTGACGATAAAATTATCAAGCGCGCAAAAGAACAAAAAACTTTCCCAAAATCGCTTGCTCTAAAATTTGAAAAGGAATATCTAAAAGATATAAAAGATTTAAAAATTAACAGCGTAACAAAATATGCCAGAGCAACCAAGCATATTCAGGAAATAATTAGTCAGGTAAAAAGGTTGATGGCAAAAGGCTATGCTTATGAAACTGCTGATGGAATCTACTATGATATAGCCAAGTTTAAAGATTATGGGAAATTATCAAAAAGAAAAGCTTCGCGGGCAGAAGATGCCGTTTCCCGGATAGACGAGAGCGTTATAAAGAAAAACAAAGGAGATTTCTGTTTGTGGAAAATATCCAAGCCGGATGAATCATTCTGGAAAAGCCCATGGGGACCGGGACGACCTGGCTGGCATATTGAAGATACGGCAATAACCGAAAAACATTTCGGCTCCCAATACGATATTCATGGAGGAGCCAGGGATTTAATTTTTCCCCACCATGAAGCGGAAATTGCCCAAATGGAGGGAATATCAGGCAAAAAGCCCCTGGTAAAATATTGGGTTCATACTGGATTTCTAACTGTTGGGGGGCGAAAAATGGCAAAATCTTTGGGAAATTTTATCACTATTCAAGATTTCCTAAAAAAACATAGCCCCGAAGCATTGCGGCTTTTTGTTTTTTCAACTCATTACCACTCCTCCATTGATTACACTGAAAAAGCAATAGAGCAGGCTGAAACGGCGCTGGAAAGAATAAAAGAATTCATCATTAAAATATCAAAATTTAAATATCAAAAATCAAAAATCAAAGAGCAAAAATTAATTAAAAAGTGGCAGGGGCAATTTTATGAACAAATGAACAATGATTTTAATACGCCGAAAGCATTGGCAACAATCTTTGATTTAATTAGAAAGGTTAATCCTTTAATTGATAAAAATCAGCTGTCCCTCGCCGAAACCAAAGAAATTTTGAATTTCTTAAAAGAAATTGATAAAATTTTGGGAATTTTGCCAAAAATTGAAAAACAAAAAATCCCCGAAAAAATTCAAGGACTGGTCAAGCTCCGGGAAAAATACCGCCAGGAAAAAAACTGGCAAAAATCCGATGAAATCCGAGAAAAAATTAAAAAATCGGGCTTTGAAATTGAAGACACTCCAGGCGGCCCGAGCTTACGAAGTCAGGCTTCGTAAGAATTCTTTGTAGCGGGGTATTTTAAAGATGCGGGATTGATTAAAATGAACTCTTTTGAAAGACAACCAATTTTTCCGGAAAAAAACAGCAGCCAAATAGAAGGAGAGAAAAAATATTTGATACCGGAAAAAGAAATTTCTGAAGCTTTTTCCCGTTCTTCGGGCAAGGGAGGACAAAATGTCAACAAGGTCTCTACCAAAGTTGAATTGCGTTGGAATGTTGATGCCTCGGCAGTTTTTTCTGAAGAGGAAAAGGGGGAAATTAAAAATTTCTTGAAAAATCGCCTAACTAAAAAGGGGGATTTAATAATTACCAGTCAAAAAGAAAGAACCCAATTTCAAAATCGGGAAATTGCCCAGGCTCGATTGAATGAACTTGTTGCCCAGGCCCTTAAACCGGAAAAAGAAAGAACTCCCACCAAACCGACTATTGCCTCAAAAGAAAAACGACTTGAAGAAAAAAAGCGCCGAAGCGAAAAGAAGAGATGGCGTTCAAAGAAACCTTTTGCTTAAAGGGGTTTTCTTTTTTTTGTTTTCTTGTATAATAAAGATAATGCGTAGTAAGAAATTAGCCTAAAATTTAAGAAATTTCGGGAAATTTTCCGAATAAAATTTCCAAAATATACCCCAAAAACTGGCAAAATCTTATTACGCATCAACTTTAATTAAATAAAATTAGTAAAACATAATGCAAATATGCGAATTTAATGTTCACCCCACAAGAAGTCGTCTGCTATAGTAATCAATGTTTTACTTAAAAAACAAAATACAAGCAAGCAGGAAGTTAATTAGGATTTGAAAAAAATTTATTGATAAATTTTTTTCTTCCAGACTTCTAACGGGGTGAACCCCACAAGAAGTCGTCTGCTATAGTAATCAATGTTTTACTTAAAAAACAAAATACAAGCAAGCAGGAAGTTAATTAGGATTTGAAAAAAATTTATTGATAAATTTTTTTCTTCCAGACTTCTAACGGGGTATGCGAATAAATATAAATATAGTGGCATATTTGTATCATTCGCATAAAATTCGTAGATTTTAGCATCATATTGCATGAAAAGAATTGGAATTTTGACCGGCGGCGGCGACTGCCCCGGACTTAACGCCGCAATAAGAGCGGCGGCTAAAAAGGGTTTTCAACTGGGATTTGAAATGATTGGAATCAAAAACGGCTGGAAAGGAATGCTTATGGCCGAGGCCGAAATTTTAACTTATGACAAGGTTTCAGGACTTCTGCATAAAGGCGGGACGATTTTGGGAAGTTCAAGAACCAACCCGGCAAAAATTGAAAATGGTCTGGAAAAAGTGGTTAATAATTTCAAAGAATTGAAATTAGACGCCTTGATTGTCATTGGCGGCGAGGATACTCTTGGAGTGGCAGTCAAAATTTCAAAAGAGGTAAGTGTGGTTGGCATTCCAAAAACCATTGACAACGATGTTGGAGAAACCGATTTTTGCATTGGATTTCATACTGCGGTCCAAACCGCCAGCGACATTATTGATAAAATTCATCCTACCGCCGAATCCCATCACCGCGTAATAGTTCTGGAAGTGATGGGCAGGCATGTCGGTTGGATTGCCACTTACGCCGGTATGGCCGGCGGAGCGGACTTTATTTTAATTCCAGAAATACCAATAGATATCAATGACATCTGTGAAACCATTGAAAAAAGGGTTAAAAAGGGAAGAGATTTTAGTATAATAGTGATAGCCGAGGGAGTAAAAATAGAAGAAAAATATATTGTCAAAAAGGGGGAAACGGACGCTTTCGGCCATGTGATTCTGGGCGGAGTCGGAGAAATTCTGGCCGAAATCATAAAGGAAAAAACCAAAATTGAGACCAGAGCCATTAATCTTGGTCACATTGTGAGGGGCGGTTCCCCGACTGCTTTTGACAGAATTTTAGCCACCCGATTCGGAGTAAAAGCAATTGAGCTGGTTTCCGAGAAAAAATTCGGCAGAATGGCGGCCATCAATGGCAGCAAAATTATTGACGTTCCGATAGAAAAAGCCCTTGAACAAAAAAGAATTGATAAAGACCTTTATGAGACGGCAAAAGTATTTTTTTAAAATTATTTTTTAAAAAATATCAAAAATAATATGGAAAATAATATGGAAATTGAAACTCTTGTCAAAAAAATGATTTTTAGTGAGGGTAGCGAAGCGGCTGAAAAAATCAGAAAAGAAGCCGCAAAAAAAAACATTTGGTTTGATTCAACTCAAAAACTCTACGAAGCGTTTGCCAAAGAGGAAATTAGCGGTTTCACTGTTCCGGCAATTAACATCCGAACTTTAACTTTTGATACGGCTCGACTTCTTTTCCGCCTGATGAAAGAAAAAGAAGTTGGCGCCTGCATCTTTGAGCTGGCTCGCTCAGAAACCAAATATACCGACCAGTCAATGCCGGAGTACGCAATAACTATTTTAGCCGCGGCAGTTGCCGAAAATTATAAAGGACCGATTTTTGTTCAGGGCGACCACTTCCAAATTAAAGTTGAAAAGTTCTTTAACGAGGAGAAAAAAACCAATGAGATTGAAGAACTAAAAAACCTGCTCCGCCATTCAATAGAATCCGGAGTTTATAACATAGACATAGATGCTTCAACTTTGGTGAAGATTGAGGAGCCGACTTTGGATAAACAGCAATATTACAATTATGCGAGCACAGCTGAATTTACCAAACTTATTCGAAATTTGGAACCAAGGGGGCTAACTGTTTCAATTGGCGGAGAAATCGGGGAAATCGGCGGGAAAAACAGCACGCCAGAGGAACTCCAGGCTTTTATGGGGGGGTACCAGAAACTGCTTCCAGCCGGAACAAAAGGACTGATAAAAATCAGCGTCCAGACCGGAGCGGCTCATGGCGGCATAATACTGCCGGACGGCTCAAGAGCTGTTTTGAAATTAGACCTTGATGTCTTGGAAAAACTCTCCGATGAAGCGAGAAAGCACGAAATGGGTGGAGCTGTTCAGCATGGAGCCTCAACCCTACCTGAAAAATATTTTGATATGTTTCCCCAGAAAAAGTGTATAGAAGTTCATTTAGCAACCGCCTTTCAGGATATTGTTTATGAATCTCTGCCAAAGCTTTTTAAAGAAAAGATGTATCACTGGTGCCGGGAAAACTGCTCCGGGGAAAGAAAACCCGACCAAACCGATGAACAATTTTTTATGGGAACCAGAAAAAAGGCTCTCGGTCCTTTCAAAAAGGAACTTTGGAATTTACCTCAAGAAACAAAGTCCCGGATTCTTGAGAACCTTGAAGCAAAATTCAATCTTTTGTTTGAAAAACTCGGGGTTTGCCGCACAGCCGAGCTTATGGAAAAGTTATATAAAAAAGGTTGAAAACATATGCGTTGTGCGCAATATTCTTGTATGGGAATTTAGAAATTCCTATACATACAAAAACATAGCTCGGGTTTTGCCGTCAAATTTTGCTTTGCAAAATTTGAAAAATTTGACGGGTTATGTATTTCTAACGGGGCAGGTAAGCCCGAGCGAGCCGTCAGGCGAGCGAGTGCCTCGCCATAATATAACCTCGCAAAATTAGGGGGGAACCAGAGCGCTAAAATGTAATTTTAGCGCTCGGTCGAGCGCCTAAATATGCGCTCTGATAGCGCCGAGTTGCCGAAGGCGACGAGGCCCATGCGCTTCATCTGGTTCATCTGGAACCGGAAAATAAGGAAGGGAAATGTGTTTGCAAATAAAGAGATAAAAAAACCCGCAAAATAGGTTATTTCGCGGGTTTTTTCTGAATTAATTTTTCTATTTCAATATTTTTCTAAGATATTCCGAAGAGTGGTTGGAAAAATAATCTTTTATTTCGCGTAAGAGTTTTTGTTTTTCACTCTTGGTTCCCGATAAGAGAGGCCTTAAATTATCCAATTCATCCATTCCTTTGTAAGCTTCTGACCAGACAGCGCTTTCGGGTATTTCTACTCCGAACTTTTTTCCCATCAATTTTAGCAAATGTTTGATTTTATATTTTTTCTCGGTGAGCAAAAAATATAAATCAACCAAGTCTTTGGGGTCATTGCGGTCAAAAAAGGCCATCAGTTTATTTGCGGCAATGTCATCAAGAGAATCTATCCAAATTTCTTTCCATTTTTTTCGCGGCTTAAGTTTTGGATGCTCATAAAGAACAAATTCCAACCGCAATTTCCCTTTATTGTGTAAAAAGAATTCCCAGCGGTCAAAAATTTTTTTCTCCTCCACCTTGGGCAAGTTTAATTGTTTTTTAAGACCGCCAATAAAGGCAATTACCTCATTATAGTTAAATGGTTTGTCGCTGAAAAAATCCAAATCTTGAGATTTGCGGTGATGCAAATATAAAAATGAAAGCAAGGTCCCGCCAGTCCAATAAAAATCTTTCCTCAGAGAAGATTTGGCAAATAATTTTAAAACTTGTTTTTGCAATAATGTTAGCTCACCCATATTTTAGATAAGTTTCAAGCATTTTTCTTTTTCCTGGATCAAGACGCTTTTTTAATTTTGGAAAATATTTTTTAATAATTTCGGCTTTTAACCCTTTCCAGTCGTCATAATTAATTTTTCTTTCCAAATACCAAAGCCACTGCCGTTCGGTTTTCGGTTTCCAGTTTCTTGGCAAATTGTAATCCCAATTATACATATTTTATACCTCAACTTCACTATATCGGATTTTTTTAGACTTGACAAGTTTTGCAAGTTTGCTATAATGGGGGTCAATACCTTGAAAAGGGTACAATATTTGAAAGGAGGTCGGGAATGGCTGGACCATCAGATACTCCAAAGAATGAAGTTCACTGCAGAGGGAAACTTAAAACAGGTAAGAAAAGGGGAAATCCTTTTAAATCTGCGCTTCTATTTGCTATCGCTGTTAGGAGCGCAGATTTTTTTTATTTCTAATAAAGCGACTACTTTTTTGAAATTGAAAATTGAAAATTCTGTCCTGTTTATTTTATATTATGGGGGGACCTTCGGGATAGACACCAAACTCGGTTAAATTTATCGGCGCAATTTTTGACCAATCATAACCCATTTTTTCAAAAACTTCGGCTGTTTTAATCCATCTTTTCTTGCCGTTTTCTAATTTGTAAACTTTATGAGCGCCGACTAAATAAATAAGCTCATTTTCCTGATAAATTTTTAATTCTTCGGGGTTGAGCTCAATAATATCTTCCCATCTATTGCCATACGAGAGGAAAGCTCCGACTGATGGGATATGACGAATCAATCCGCTCTCGGTCAAATAATAAACTTTATTATCCCCTTTTGCTCTGAATAATTTGGCGCGGGGAAAATTTTCCAGTTCTTTAGCGTCAACCACTTTAATACTTTCCCAATCTAAATTATAAAGTTCAAAAATCTTGGGGCTGGGAATCCAATGTTTTTTGCCGTCCTCAATTAAATAAACCTTGTAATCTCCCCTTGCTCTTAAAAGACCTCGCTCTTGCTTCAAAATATCGGGGAGTTCTTCAGCTAAAGTCGCCGAAAGTTTAAAAGGAACGGATGGATTGGAGCTGTCAAAATTACTGAATTTAGATTGTTTTGTGATAATCAGAATCAGGGAGCTAACTTTCTCGCCAAAATCAGAAATATAAACAACCGCTTTGTTGTCGGATATTTCCATAAAATTTACCGAAATAGTTCCGTCCGAATTATTAATAATATAGGGAATTTTAAATAAGTCTTCCGGGTTCTCTTTTTCAAAATTAATTTTTAAAATCTTTTGAGCTAAATTCTCCGCCGGCTCAAATTTGTAATAAAGGGGCTGCCAGTCTTTGATTGTTTTCTTTTCTGCAAGACTTGCTGTTCCTACTGTCTCTCCCAAATCAATATGCAGATTATTATAATTTAAGTTCGGGGCTAGATAGCAAAAAAGTTTGTCGTAAGAGCAGTTATTCAGCAAATTGGCAATAGTCCAGTTTGTAAAAACTTCGGAAAAACTATTATCATAACCCCGTTTTTTAAAAGCGTTATTTAGGCTCTCAATTCCCACTTTTTCATCTTTGAGCATTTCCGAAATTATTTCTTTTCCGTAATGGTCAGCCAAATACTGAAAAAAAAGACTGATTACTCCATAATCGGCCAGCTTATTTTCAAATTCGCACAATGGATTAGAAGGCTCTTCTAAAAACGCTTTTACCCTCCTTTTTAGATTACTTTCGTTAAAAATGTCATCATACCCCAAATAGGTGGGGGCATACTCCGACCTTGCCTCATTAAGCCAAATATCTTCGGGAATTCCGCGCAATTTGTCTTTTTGATAAAAAGTAATCAGGTGCTGAAATTCGTGAGCCAAAAAACTTTTTGCCAGAGGTTTGTCTAAATGGCTGGTATTCAAATAAAACATTTCTCTCTCGTTGCTTGTTGGAAAATCGTCTTTTGAATATTCATCGGAATAATTAATATAACCCCCGACTTCTCCTTTCAGCGGCAATAAAAGTACGGTAATTTTGGGGTCGTTATCTATTCCGGGTAACCAAATGTCGCCAAAAAATTTAGTTAGTTTTGGATAAATAACATTGTCAAATTCTTTGGCTAAACTATCTATGTTTTTTAGGGCCGCCACTCTATCGGCCGCCTTTAGGGTTCCCAGCCATTGATTGTCGGTAAAAAAATAGCCGTATTCGCTTGTTTCTCTCAGGGTGGCAATTATTTCCGGTCTTTGCAGTAAATCATAGTCCGGGTCAACAAAAAAATAAACCGGCTCGGTTTCGGCCAAAACCCCTTCAAAAAAATCAGGAGGAGCAAAAAAACAGCCAAAAATCGCTATATTAACTATCGGTATTATAATTTTTAAATTTTTAGCAAATTTCATTACAGCTTTGAGGGATAGGTGGTATTAATAATAATGTGTTTTTCGCTTATTGGTTCAAAAATTTTTTTGTGTTCTAAATAATGTTTGAATTTCGCCTCGCTTTCATCGGCAAATCTTTTTGAAATTCTCTGCTTAACAATATTTTCATCGCAAATTACTTCAATAATTTGAAAATTGACCCCTAATTCTTTGGCAATTTTGCGGGCCAATTCCCGATTTTTTTTCTTGGCAAAAGTTCCGTCCAAAACAACATTTTTGCCGGCTTGCAACAGCCTTTTGGCGCGAAAAAACATCACATTATATACCCTCTGTTTTTCTTTTGAGGTATATCTTCTTTTTTTAGAAAACCTTCGTCTTATCTCGTCAGTTCTTAACAAAACACCGTTTATTTTAACGGCTAATCTTCTTGCTGTAGTTGTTTTCCCGGTTCCGGGCAATCCGCAAACTATTATTAATTTTGGTTTAGATGAAGCCATCAAATGCTTTTTTCTTATTGTAATTGTTGTGATTGTTTTTCCTTACTGAAGTAGAAAATATAAACTATTTCCAAAAGCGCCATTGTGTTGACCAGCAAAAGAAGTATAAACCAGAACTTCTGAGTATTGCGGGACGCTTTCCAAAGAGCCACGCCTTTCCAGGGCATAACCCAAAGCAAAAGCAGCCAAAGCATCCATTGATTTTCCAATAAATAATTTTCCATAAGATTTTAACTTAATTTCAACCCCGTCTTTATTCTTTATTCTACCAAAAAATTTCTTTCCTGCCCAATAGAACAACTTTGCCCATTAGAACAACTTTGAATAGAGTTTTTTGAAAACTCTCAATTAAACAATTAAAAACTGAAAACTAAATCTTTTTAAATAATGGACGGCCGTCTTAAAAATAAAAGGGTTGACAAAAGCAAAAACAAAAAGCAGCTCCCCAGGGAACTGCTTAAAGAACATAGCCGCTCGCTCCGCCAGCTGGCGGAGCGAGCGGTAAAGCTTTCAGTTCCGCTTTCAGCGGAACTGAAAGCGGTGAACTATGTTCTCCAGAAACCCTCGGTTTCTGGCGCTCGCCCCCTCCTTTAAGGGAGGGGGCTCGCTGTTTTCCTCACCCCGTTAGATAACTTCGTATCTAACGGGGCAAGCGGGGAAACACCCAGTTTCGCCGGACCCCTTTCTGATTGTATAGGAATTTTAGAAATTCCTATACAATAAAATTTACCTCATCTACAAGACGTTAATTTACGTCATCGCAAGACGTAAATATGCGGTTTTATTTCTTTTTTTCTTCTATTTCCTCGGTTACAATTACGGTTATTTCAACTTCAAGTTTGTGAGGAAAACTTATAATAACTTTATGCTCTCCAAGCTCCCGAATTGGTTCATCAAAATTTATTTGATTTTTTTCAACATTAAATCCCAATTCTTTTAGTCTTTCGGAAATTCGTTGTGCCCCGACCGACTCAAAAAGCTGTTCTTTCTCCCCTATTTTTACCGGAATTACTATCTCCTGACCCTCCAAAGAGCTTGCCATTTCCTGAAACTTTTTTAAATCTTCTTCAGCTTTTTTGGTTTCAATTTCTTTTTGAATTTCAAGCCAGATTAGAGCTTTCTTGGTTGCCGGCTTAGCCAAAAACCGCGGAATTAAAAAATTCTTGGCATAACCGTCTTTAACCCCCTTTACTTCATATTTTTTCCCAAGACTTTCAATGTCTTGTAAAAGAATTACCTTCATATTTAGATATTGGATATTGGATATTAGTTTATTCTACTATAAATTCTTTATCAATTCAAGAGCTTTTTCCAGTTGAGGGTCTTTTCCTTCTTCAAAATCTTTTTCGGTCATTTCAATTTTTATATCCGGCTCCAATCCTTCTTCCATAATTGATTTGCCCGAAGGAGTCAACCAGCGAGCAGTGGTAATTTTAATAGACGAACCATCTCTAAATTTTTCCAATTCCTGAACCGAGCCTTTTCCAAAACTTTTTTCTCCGACAAGTATAACTCCTCTTACATCTCTAAGAGCCCCGGCCAGAATCTCCGAAGCCGAAGCCGAACCTTGATTTATTAAAACCACAACCGGAAAATCAAAAAATTTACCATCTTTATTTGTCTTATGTTCTTTTTTCTCCTTTTCTTCGCCGAAATCTTCAAGCAAAATAACACTGCCTTTTTTCAAAAACCACTCGGCTATATCTTTGGAAATTTGTAAATAACCACCTGGATTGTCCCTGACATCCAAAATAATTTTTTGAACTCCTGCTCTCAAAATTTTATTTGCTGTTTCCTTGAAATCCGAGTTTAAGTTTTCAGCGAAGCTGTAAATTTTGATATAAGCAATTTTGTCATCTTTTAATTCCGATTTCAGGGTTGGAACCTTAATGACATCTCTAATAATTTTAATTTCTTTTGGAGAATCATCTCTCAAAATGGTTAAAATCACTTCTGTCCCCCCGGGACCGCGAATAAGCATTACTACTTGGTCTAAAGTTAAATCAGAAGTTATTTTATCATCAATTTTTAAAATTTTATCTCCTGAGCGCAACCCGGCATTTTTAGCCGGGGTTCCCTCAAGCGGCGCGATAATCTGAAGCTGGTTTTTCCTTAGGCCAATTTCCGCTCCTATTCCTTCAAAGGAGCCGGAAACATCTTCTAAAAATATTTTACTCTGCTCCGGGTCTAAAAACTGGGTGTACGGGTCATTCAAAGATTTTACCATTCCCGAAATTGCCCCATAAATCATTTTTTGAAAATTGAGTTCATTGCGATTTATAAATTTTTGTTCAAGTTCGCTCCAAACTTCCCAGAATAAAGAAAAATCCAAACTTTCTTTTTCTGCTTTTTGTATTTGAACATCCTTTACAAAATTCTGCCACAAAGAATAGTTTAACTTTTCCCTGCCATAATAATAACCCAAACCAAAAACCAAACCCAAAGAAATCAGGATAAATACTACAATAATTAAATTCTTAAATAATGCTTTCATTGAATATTTTATCTAACCAATTTCATTCAAACAAATCTAAATGTCAAAATCCAAATTTCAAATCAAGTTCAAAGCTCAAAATCTAAACTATTTCTTTTTCTTTAAGATTGAAGAAAAAATTAATGTAAATTCATGGGCCTCTTTCCAGAGCGTTCGGCATTTTTCCTGCTTTGCTGGATTGGCCTTCGCAACCATCCGCAGCCAGTGCATTGTTTCTTTTGACTCCTTTTTAGCAATGCTGATTTTATGCTGAAAATCCTTTTTTGATTCTGCGCCATCCGCCTCCATATAATTTGCCCCGATACTTGTTCCCGCCCTTACCAATTGGTTTATAAGCGGTCTGTTCACTAACATATTGGGCAAACTTTGACAAAATTCAATAATCTCTTCGCCAAACTTAGCGGTTCTTTCTCCTAAATCATATCTCTTCTTGCTTGCCCCGTAGGGAACCAGGGGTTCTCCTTTGGAGTCATTTGGATTTTGGATTTGGTTTGACATTTGAGCTTTGGATTTTTATTTTCTTGTGTCTATATTTCCAAAAATATTTTAAAGCGCTCTCGAGATGAACTCTGGCTTGTTTATTAAAAAATAAATCAAGCGCTCCCCGTCCCTTATCCGAAGATTTATAATGATAGTGATACATTTGGGCTTTTTGAAAGCAAACAACCTTGTATCCATTTTCCCAAAAACGCCGCGCCCAGTCAACATCTTCAAAATACATAAAGAATCTTTCATCCAAAAGCCCCACTTTTTTAATTGCCTCCATTTTTACCATAAGAGCCGAGCCCATTAGCCAGTCCACCTCTATACCATTTTGGATATTGGATATTGGATGCTGGATTTTGGATTTCAACAGAAAACGGTTGACTTCTTTTTTGCCCCATTTGGTTTTCCCAAGAAAGGTTCTGCGGCAAATAATTGTCCAGGGAGTGTAATAGCGAAAGGTGGAAAATTGGGGCGTTCCATCAAAATTTAAAAGTTGAGGTCCCACTATGCCAACTTCTGAATTTTTTTGTAAAAAATCCAAAAGAATACCAACAGAGTCTTTTTTGGGTAAAATATCAGCGTTTAATATCAAAATAAACCTGCCTTTTGCTTTTTTAATGCCGGCATTTACCAATTTGGCGTATCCGACATTTTTTTTAAAAGGAATAATAATTGTTCCGGGAAATTTATCCTTAATTATTTCCCGAGTCTCTGCCTCGCTTTCGCTGTCAACCAAAATAGTTTCATATTTTATTCCCTGACAGGATTTTTCTATCGTCTTTAAACAAAGTTTTAAGATAGCCGGAGTTTGATGATGAGTAACTATTATTGAAAGCGGCATTTCGCGAATTTTTGCGAATTACGGTGCTAATATGCGCCAATAGTCATTCGCACAAATTCGCACCTTTATTCGCACACATTGGCGAGCTATTGAAAGATGTTTTGGCAGGCTTCCTGAATTTTATTAAAATTATTTCCCACCGGCAAAAGAACATAAGAATCGTCTTGGGAGCGAGTTTCGTAAAGAAGTCCCTGGGATGTGGTATCAAAGACCTTTCTCTTAACATTGGAAATTTTTGAGCTATGTAAAAGCTCAATAAAATCAAAAATCTTCTCTGGGGGAATATCGGTTCTTAAATGTCTTTTTAGGGAATTGGTGATTTTTAAAATTTTAAAAGGGTTTGTTAAGACCCCAAGCGAAAAAGCTTTGTCTTTCAGGGCAAGCAACACTTCTTGCTGTCTTCTGCATCTATCAAAATCAGAAGTGGTAAAGCGAGACCTGACATAATAAAGCGCGGCGCTGCCGTCTAAAGTGCTTCTTCCTTCGGGAATATGCAATGCCCAAATTTCTTTTTCTTTTTCTGCTTTTTCACCCGCCACAAATTTCTTTGAAATTTGGGCGGGCGAGTCAACTATAGTTTTTTTATACCAAAAAGGATTTCCTTCCTCCCCTTCACCCTGCCACTGTTTGTCTTCTATAAAAGGAGTGTCCCGATAAATTGTTACTCCTCCCAGAATATCCACGATTTCCTGGAACGCTCTAAAATCTATTGAAATTGCATAGTCTATATCCAAACCAATTATGTGAGAGATGAGCCGCTTGGAAAGTTTAGGTCCTCCCCCGCCATGCTCCTGACTTTCACCATAGGCGTAAGAGAAATTCAATCTTTCTTTTTTATTAATCCCCGGAATATAAACATAAAGGTCCCGGGGAATAGAAATTAAAGCAAGCTGTCCCGTATTTTTTTTATAGCTTACAACCATAAGCATATCGGCTAAAAGTCCGGCATTTGGGTCGTCCTCTCCCCTGAGACCCAAAATTAATACATCTAATCTTTGAGGGTCTTTTTTGTATTCTGACAAAGGAAACAATGCCGCTACTTTTTCCCAAAACGGAAGTGAGCTTTCGTTGACGCCGCCAACATTAATGATTGAACCAAACCTAAAAGCAAAAACGCAAAAAAGCACAAAAACTATAGCCAATACAGCTATTGAAACCTTTTTGAAATGAAGTAAACTTTTAAAACTTACCATCCCCATAATGATACACGAATAAATATGCGAATATATGCGAATAGTATGCGAAAGTGTTTACTTTTTGAATCCGGAATTAATAATTCTTTTAATGGTAATTTTGTTTAAGCTTCCGAAATTAACGATCGGTCCTAATTTATAATTCCCTGCTTTCAGATATCTGAGCATCTGTTTAAAATCTCTCTTTGTAATATATTTCTTCGCTTTAATGTCAATGGGAATTTTAGCTTCCGCAACAAAATCAACTTTATTACCGCCTATTTTACTATCTTCAAAATCAAAGAGTAAATCTTTTTCGCGTTCAAATTTTACACCCCTTTGTTTAAATCTAATTTCTACTGCATCTTGATATTGTCTCTCGGAATGAATACATCCCAAAACATTATAAATCGAATAAAAAATTCCATTTAATTCATAAGACAATTCTTTATAAATAATTTCTGTCATACCTATTTAGCAAATTATTCGCATATATTCGCAAATATATTCGCGTATGATTATTTAGTTTTCGCAAATTATTCGCATATATTCGCAAATATATTCGCGTATGATTATTTGAACCATTTCTCCATCTCCTTTCTTGAAATCCTCCTTCTTTCCGTAATCCATCTTCTTTTTTTGAGCATTTTGGGAAGCAATTTAAAAAAACTAAAAATACCGAATAGTGAACTCTGCTCAAACAGCAAAAAATAAATTAAAAGCTGGATTTCTCGGATAAAAAAATAAGGAAAATCTTTCAAAAAATGAAGGGGAAATTCGTTCTTTACTATAGCCAATCTTTGATTTCTGAAATCCAGCATTCTTTTTTTGGCAGGAATCTTCCTTCTTAATTTAATAAAATCTTTTCTGCCCCTTTTCAACCTCTTGGTCGTTTGCCTGTCGTGCCAGGCGATGGCTTTCGGAGAAAAATATGATTTCCAGCCAAGAACTCTCATCCGCCAGCCAAGGTCAATATCGTCAGCATACCATTCAAAATCCTCGTCCAGGTATTCACCATTATTAAATGGCATTTTTACATCTTCCAATGCCTCTCTTTTAAATACCGGGCAAGCTCCCTCGTAAGAAAATATTTCACCTTCTTTGTATTGATTATTATCCTCTTCTCCGTGTCCGCGGTTTATTATACGCCGGGATTTGAAAATCTCAAAACCGACTGTATCTATTATATTAGTAAAGGTATCAGATTCGCTTTGCCAAATCAAGACCTTTGGCTGCAAAGCCCCGATTTTTTGGTCTTTCTCCAAAATTTGGGCAACTTTTTTCAAAAAATCGGGATTCAAAATGACATCAACGCAAAGCAAGACCGCATATTTAGAATCCGAATGTCCAAGACTTCGATTGAATCCTCCGCCCAATCCGTAATTTCTGTCAAATTTTATCAATTTTGCCTCCGGGAACTCATCTTCCACTATCTTGCGAGTTCCGTCTTGGGAATAATTATCAAAAACCATAACCTGATAATTGTCAAAATCCTGATTCAATGCCGCCTCAAGACATTTCCTGATATATTTTTCGCCGTCTTTGACAACCAGATTAATTAAGAAAAGCGGCTCATTCATTTATTGAGGGTTTCATTTAATAAATTAACCAAATATTTTTTATAGCGCATCTGTTCATGGATGCTGTTTTCCATTTCCAGTCCTATAACTTTTCCAAAAATAAACTTAGGCAGGGTTTTTAGATAGTTAAAATCCTCCACACTTTTTATGGTATGGAGGTCGGTATTTTTTTGAGGAGAGTACCCATTAAGATGGTTGCAATAAAAATATGGTTTGAATTTCCGAAAATAAACATAGTCAAAATCTTTTATCCATCTGGTTTGAGCCACTTTAAAATGGGCGAGGTCCACGCAAAATCCTCCGATCTTTTCAACCACCACTTTCGGGGACACATAATTATCCGTGTTCATTTCCAGGTAGAGTTTTTTTTGAAATCCTTGCCATTTATCCAAAAAGCCAAAACTGCTTTCATGAATCGTAAAATACTCGGTTTTGAATTTCCACCACAAAAACACAAATTCATCCAGTTCCATTTCGTTTTTGGCATGAACCAAGGAAATCCTTTTTATACCTGATTTTACCAACGCGCGATATATTCTTTTTCTTTCCTGCCAGTCAAATCTTTCCAAAAACAAAGCCGCCTCTGAAATTTTATATTTTTTCAAATCAGATATTTTTTCCTGCCAATCCTTGTTTGTTTTTCCGGTAATCCCCAAAAATATTCTTTTCTCGAATCCTCTTGTTATAAGATTATCTTTCAGCGCAGTTCAGCGTAGATATCGGCGTTTCTTCAGCGTTTCCAACCATTTTACGCTGATAGCAACGCTGATTAACGCTGAATTTCAACGCCCCTATTTATATTGCGCCTCAAGCCAATAATCATACCGCAAAGAAGCATAAACATTAAGAAAGTTCTCTCATCAAACAAAGCGGCGTCGGTGAGACTATAGCCAAAAACCCAAAATAGAAACAGGCATGAGCCGACACCAAATATTTTAAGCCGCAAATCTTCGGATTTATTGAATAAAATCCAGGCGCTTTTAAAAATCTCAAACAAAAACCACAAAAAGACAACCATAGCAAAAATTCCGAGCTCTGCCGCAACATTCAAATAAAGATTATGAGCCGAGGAACCGGCCTTAGCCAGAGAAACATCTTGAGACAAAACCACCGGAAAATTGCCGATACCCACTCCCAGAAAGGGCCGGAAAGCCATTGACCTAAAAGTTTCTTTCCAGATAAAAATTCTGCCAAGATTTGAAGTTTCCTCAGTGCTTGTCGCTGTTCTAAATCTTTTAAGCAATGCATCTTCGGTCCCCGGTGTTTTTTCAAGACCAAATTGGGGAATAGAAAACATTGAATTTGCCAAAGGAAAAAGTAAAACAAAAGTCAGCAGGGAAAAAGCAACAATTAAAATAATCTCCCTTGCCCCGCTAAGACTCCAGATTTTTCTGATAAGGCTTGGCTGAATTTTTCTCCAGATTAAAAAAACTGCAAAGATAATTGGAAAAATTATACTCAGCCAAATTCCTCTTGTGCAGCTCAAAATCAAGGCTAAATTTAAGAAAAATAAAAAAATAAAGGTTCGCTTTTTTTCGGAGACAAATCCAGCCCTATTCTTTATCAGAAATAACGCAAACAAGAACGGAACAAGCATTAAAAGATACAATGGAAAAGAATGGGAATCGGGAAAGGTTGAAAACATTCTTAATTTCAAGCTTCCACCGGTGTAGCTGAACCAGGTGTTTCCAAAATTCATCACGATTTCCGACCAATTCTTTCCATAAAATCCTTCGGAAATTTGCTCTCCCCACCAATGATGGAAAACCTCAATCGGCGCTATAAAATAGGCTGAAATATACTGAAAATAACCAATAAAAAGAACTATGGCTCCGCCAATTAAAATATTTTTACAAAGAGGTAGAAAAATTTCCTTCTCCCCCTTAATCAAACTTGACGCAACGACGAAAAGCATTGCCAGATTGGCAAAGTAAATAACTCTTTTTGCTCCGGCAAAAAAATCAGAAGCAACAAACAAGGATAAACAGGCAAAAAATAATAAAATTATTCCCAAACATTCAACCCGGTAATTCTTCCACCATTTCTTAATTCTGAATATTCGTAAATTCGCAAAGATTCGTAAATTCGTAGGAGAGCGCCGCGAAGCGGTGCGAGTGATAAACCATTTTAAAAACATTGCGAACAACACTATCCGCCAAGTATTAAAGTTGTCAAAACCCGAGGTAATGGGCAAAGCAATGAAAAAAGGGATGGAGCGGGCAAAAAGAAAAAGGGAATGTTTTAGGGGCTGAAAAATCACAAAATAAAGATAGAGCGCCGCAATTAAAAAAGCAAGTTGCCGAGGCACAACTCCCATAGCAATCAAAAATACCAAAAAGATAGAGATAATATAAATTGTGTTTACCCCCACACCATAACGAGAATTAATTTCGTTAGTCTTAATGTCTTTTGGCATGGAAACTCGTTTGGTGTGGGGGTGAAAAAGATTAAAATGTTTTCTCATGTACAATTTAACGGGGCAAGCAATTTAACAATATCCTTAAAGTCTGACTGGCGCATCTCTCCCAGCTGTATTTTTGAACATTTTTTAGTCCTTTTTCAATAATTTTTTCCCTTAAATCAAAGTCTAAAAGCCCTTTGCTAATTTTTTTGGCTATCTCATCAATGTTTTTAGGGTCATTTACTATTATAGCACAATCCCCCGCCGTTTCTTTAAGAGATGCAAAATTGGTAGTTAAAACCGGGGTTCCGCAAGCCATCGCTTCAAGCGGCGGCAAACCAAAACCTTCGTAATCAGAAAGATATAAAACCAAAGAAGCGGCATTATAAAGCAAAACCAGCTCATCATCCGGAGCAAAAAGTTTCCAGGTGAGAACTTCTCTGCCGATTTCAGAATTTACTTCTTTGAGTATTGCCCCCAAGTCTTCTTTTAGCCAATTTTTTCCGATGAGCAAAAACTGGAAATCGGGAAAATCGCCGGCAATTTTTTTGAAAGCGGCAATGCTTTCCAAAACATGCCGGCGGTAAAAAATTTGTCCGAGATGTAAAATAAAATTTTTCTCTATGCCGTATTTTTGTTTAATTTTTTCCAGAATAAGCTCATCGCTAATCTGCTTAAATGTTTCTGCGACACCCAGCGGAGTAACAAAGATTTTTTCGGGACTTATACCATAAAATCTCTCTATTTCTTTTTTTGAAAATTCCGAAACGGTAATTATGGCTTTTGATTTTTTTGAGCCATATCTTGAAAAAATCCTATAAGGAATTTTATACCTCAAAGGAAAAACTTCGGGAAATGCCTCGTAAGCTAAATCGTGAATTACCATAACCGACCTTCCCGTATAAGTAAAGGGAACCATATAGCAGGGAAAAAAAGCCAAATCAACCCTGTCTTTTTTAAAAGCCCGGGGCAGGAGAAACAAAAAATAAATCAAAAAACTTGGTTTTGGCCAGAATCTCAAAAGTTTTTTCTCAAAAATGGGATTTTGCAGAAATTCATCATCGGGAATTTTTTTGTGGAAATACAAAATAAACCTTAAATTATTTTGGATTTCAAATTTACTCCACTGCTGGAGTAAATTTGCCAGGTATCTCCCAACCCCGGTTCTTTCTTTTTCCAAATTGTGACAGTCAATTCCTATAACCATTAAATTCTAAATTCTAATATCTAAATTCTAAACAAATTCCAAATTCTAATTTTCCAAATTCTAAACACGGTTTGAATATTGAAATTTTGGTCATTGGGATTTGTTTCGTCCGTCTGCAACGTTTGATGCGTAGCATCTGCGGGCAGAGATTTCTGATTTCGAATTTCGGATTTGACCAAAGTGGCCTCTATAATAATCAAAAAATCCTCTGGCAATAGCCAAAGAGGACGCTCTTTTTTCTGGAAAAAAAATTATTTTTATTCCCTGTTTTATCAGTTTCCAAAAAACCCAAAAATGTTTGGCAGTTTTTATGAACCAGGGTCCGTTATTTTGAATTAACAAAAGAACATTTCGGTGATGGTAATAATAGACAGGGGGCGCGCCGATTTTATCTACCGCTCCGGAAAGTTCAGTTTTCAAACTTTTTAGGGGAATTTTGTGCCAAATTTTTGCCCGGGGAACAAAAACAGATTTAAATCCGGCTTTTTTCGCTTTTAAGCAAAAATCCGTATCCTCGTAATAAAGAAAAAATCGCTCATCCAAAAGACCGATTTTTTCCCGCTCAGCTCCGCTGAGCGAGGCTCGCCATTTTGGGGCGGCCCGCCCGGTAGGGCGAGGCTCGCCAAGGGCGGCAAAAACTTCTTTTTTGACGAGCATTGCGCAGCCGGTAATAAAATCCACATTCGTATATTCGCGTTTTATTCGCATTAAATTTGCATCCTCATTCGTATGATTTTCTCTAACCCCAAAGCCAATGTGGCTCGACCCTTGAAACCAGTTAAATTTTCCGCCGGCAAACCAGATTGTTTTTGGAGCGTCAAAAAAATAAATCTTCGGACCGAGAATTCCAGCTTGCTGGTTATTTTTAGCTGCCACAACCAACTCTTTTAAAAATTGCGAATCAACAACCGTATCGCTATTTAAAAGTAAAATATAATCCGCTCCATAATTCAGGGCACATCTAATTCCCACATTGTTTCCGGCCGGAAAACCAAGATTTTCTTTATTTTCTATTAAAATAACCTTATTTTTAAAATTTGGAATTTGGATTTTGAAATTTGAAATTGAATCATCGGTAGATCCATTGTCTACCAGAATGATTTCAAAATTTCGAAAATCTAGCGCCTCTAATGAATTTAAACATTCAATCGTATCCTTGGAGCCGTTCCAGTTTAAAATAATAATAAAAACTCTTGGCATAATTAACTATGGAGATAACTACGGGGACCCGGTCTCTATAGTTTTATTGGTCTCTATGGTTTTATTATATTAGTTCTTCTAAAAGTTTGTAAAGTAAAGATATCCTGCCAATTTTTCTTTTCTTGAACAATGAATTTAAAATAGATTATAATTCTAATATATCAAAAATTTTTCTATTTTTAAAGCCCAAACAAATCCAAAAATCCGCCATAAGGCGGATTTTTGAATTTGTTTGGGCCTATTTTTAATTTTTCAACTTCGCTCAAGATTAGTAGTCCATTCCACCCATTGAAGGCATTCCCCCCATCCCTCCGGAAGCGCAAACTCCTTTTTCTTTTTCCGGTTCTTCGGCAATCACGCATTCAATGGTCAAAAACATTGAAGCTGCGGAAATAGCATTCTGCAAGGCTACTCTAACAACTTTTACGGGGTCAACAATGCCGGCTTTAACCAAATCTTCGTAAACTCCGGTTGCCGCGTTAAAACCAAAATTTCCCTTCCCCTTTTTAACTTCAGCTGCCACCACCGAACCATCCTCTCCGGCATTTTGAGCAATTTGTCTAATTGGTTCTTCCAATACTCTTTTTAAAATATTAATGCCGATTTTTTCCTCTCCCTTAACCTTAACTTCCTCAAGGGCCGGCAGACAACGAACAAGAGCTATTCCGCCGCCCGGAACAATTCCTTCTTCAATTGCTGCCCGGGTGGCTGAAAGAGCGTCTTCGGTTTTGTGCTGTCTGGCTTTTTGTTCGGTTTCGGTAGCCGCTCCGACTTTAAGAACTGCCACGCCTCCGGAAAGTTTTGCCAATCTCTCCTGTAATTTTTCTTTATCAAAATCCGAATCGCAAATTTCCAATTCCTTTCTAATCTGGGCTATCCTTCCTTCAATATCGGCTTTTTTACCCTTACCTTCAACAATAGTCGTATTCTCTTTGGTAGAAATTACTTTTCTTGCTTGTCCCAGCATGTTTAATTCAACCCTTTCCAGCTTTAATCCAATTTCTTCGGAGATTACCGTCCCTCCGGTCAAAACAGCAATATCTTGAAGCATCTCCTTTCGTCTATCGCCAAATCCCGGGGCCTTAATCGCCAGAGCGTTAAAAGTGCCCCGAAGTTTATTAATAACCAAAGTTGCCAGAGCATCTCCCTCAACCTCATCAGCAATGATTATTAGTTCTTTTTTTCCACTCTGGGCAACTTTTTCAAGAATCGGCAAAATTTCCTGCAATGAGGCGATTTTTTTATCGGTAATTAAAATCCTGGCATCTTCATATTCGGCAACCATTCTTTCAACATCGGTAATCATATAAGGAGAAATGTACCCTTTATCAAACTGCATCCCTTTGACAATTTCTTTCTGGAGGCCGAAAGTTTTTGATTCCTCAACAGTCACAACTCCATCCTTACCAACCTCATCCATTACCTCGGCAATTAAATTGCCGATTTCCGGATTTTCAGCTGAAACAGTTGCCACTTGAGCAATTTCCTCTTTGCCGACAACAGGTTTGGAAAGTTCCTTTAACGAATCAACCACGGCTTTAAATCCTTTATCCAGTCCTTTTTTAATTGCCAGAGGATTGGCGCCGGCTGTTACATTTTTCAGTCCCTCTCCAATAATGGATTGAGCAAGTAAAGCGGCGGTAGTTGTGCCGTCTCCTGCCAAATCATTGGTTTTTTCAGCCACTTCTTTAACAATTTCCGCGCCCAAATTCTCTATTTTATCAGAAAGTTCAACCTCTTTAGCGATAGTAACACCGTCATTGGTAATGGTTGGGGCGCCAAATCCTTTATCCAGAACAACATTTCGACCCTTCGGACCCAAGGTTACCTTAACGGCATTAGCCAATTTATCAGCCCCCTGTTTCATTTTTTGCCGAGCCTCTTCGGAATATTTAATTTGTTTCGCCATATTAGTTTAAATTCTAAATTCTAATATCTAAATTCTAAACAAATTCTAAATTCTAATTTTCCAATACCTAAACATACTTGGTTTGGAATTTGGAGTTTCGGTCATTAGAGTTTGTTTAGGATTTCGGATTTAGGATTTCGGATTTGCCATTCTTGAATTCATTCAAGAATGGCGAGGACGTCTTCTTCTTTAGCAATTAAGTATTCTTTATCGCCAACCTTTATTTCATCAGGTCCGTATTTCTTAAAAAGAACCCTATCTCCTTTTTTAACCTCCATGGGAACTCGCTTGCCGTTTTCATCTAATTTGCCCGGTCCGACCGCCACTACTTTTGCCTGTTCCGGTTTTTCTTTTTCCGCGCTTTCGGGAAGAATGATTCCGGAATCGGTTTTTTCTTCAACGGTTTCTAATAAAATATGGTCAGAAAGCGGTTTGATTCTCATATTAAACTCCTACGAAATTACGAATCTTTTACGAATATACCCGAAACTGGAGTACGAATATATTCACCCCGTTAGATGTTTACCCCTTATCTAACGGGGCGGGTTTACAGTTTCGGATACGAATTATTTAAGTGATTCGTAGCCGATTGCCCAAATTCGTAAATTCGTATTTGGCAATCGGGGAATTCGTTTAAAGTTCGTATTAATTCGTAGGAACATGCGAAGCATGTAAGTGGTCTCGACCTTTTTCCCGAAACCGAAACGGGTTATCAGTTTCGGCTACGAATTTTAGTTTTTGGCACTCTGAATAACCGAGTGCTAATTTATATATTAAAAAACCCAGAACAATTGTCAACCCCCCCGCCAATTTTTTGCCCCAGCCCCCCATTTTTTAGAAAATGAGAAATAATCTGCCTGATAGTGTCAAATAAATAATTTTCTGCTAAAATAAACAGTGGAAAGCAAAGTCGACGATTCAATCAAATAAAATAGCGCGCGAGCCCAGAAGGAGCGAGCGCCTGCGCGCAAAGGTCGAAAATAAAAAAACGAAAAAAATACAATTATACAATTATGGATACCCCGGAGATAAATAAATTTAAAAGAACAAAAGACATTGCATTCGCCATCGTCCTTGATTTATTTTTGGTGGTTTTTACGGTCTTGATGCTTGTTGATATTCAGAACAGAGTTAAACAGGGAAAATACATTGGTCAGGATATTGAATCAAGAAATACAATCACGGTTTCTGATACCGGTGAAATATATGCCAAACCGGACCTGGCCATAACCACTTTTTCTGTTTTGACGGAAGCAAAGACTGTTGCCAGGGCACTCGGCGAGAACACCGCAAAAATGAACAAAGTTATTGATTCTATGAAGGCCGAAGGAATAAAAACGGCGGATTTAAAAACAACCAATTTTAGCATTTATCCGCGTTATGATTGGCTTAAAGAAACTGCTTGCGATCTCTATCCCTGTCCCCCCGAGGGGAAAAGAGTACTGATGGGTTATGAAATAACTCAATCCCTGGAAGTAAAAATAAGGGATATGGAAAAAATTGGAGACATTATTCAAAAGGCGACCGATACCGGAGCCAATGAGGTCGGCAATTTGCAGTTTACCATTGACAACGAGGACAATTTGAAAAAGCAGGCAAGAGGGCAGGCGATAAAAAAAGCCAGGGAAAAGGCAAGAGAATTGGCTTCGCAACTTGGAGTGAACTTGGTTAAAATCACCAATTTTAACGAAAGTTTTTCAACCCCGCGTTTTTACGAATATGGATACGCAATGGAAAAAGCAATGGGGGGAGCTGCTCCTGAGGCGCCTCAGATAGAAACTGGAGAAAACAAAATTTCCGTTTCGGTAACGATTACTTACGAAATCAACTAAATGTTCTTTGCGAAGTAATTTTTCGCCGCTATTATAAAGAAGAATAAACTTAATAGGGGTAGTTTTGGTTTTGTGGGAAAATGGAACGCGCGCCTTTCTGGCAAAGTTATTCTGAAATCGAAAGGCAATTGTCGTCCTGGAAGAAAATTGCGCGCATCCCTAATTTCCCTTTGGCCCAATAAAGCCTTGCCGGAACAGGTCCCCACTTGCCAGAGGCAAGTGGGGTGTTGCTTTTTGGTTGTTTTGGATGGCAATTTCTGATATAGTGATGTTATGGAGATAAAATACATTGGCATTTTAAAGGGGATAGATTTATCAGAAAGAAGGCTGCCAATTTTAATTGAAAGGGCAAAAGAGCCCGGCCCGACTATTTGGCTTTGTGGAGCTACCCATGGAAATGAGGTAACCGGCATTAGAGTTATCCAGAGAATTTTTAATTTTTTGAAGCGAAACCCCCTTAAAATAGGCGCTGTTTATGCCGCTCCGGTAATAAACCCCCTTGGATTTGAAATGGTGAAGCGAGAAAATCCTTATGACGGAGAGGATATTAATAGAAATTTCCCCGGCGATGATACCGGCAATACTACCGAACGTCTGGGCAGGACCATATTTAATAGTATTGTGGAAACCAAACCTGATTTGGTCATTGATTTGCACTCCGACACCTTAAATTCCATTCCTTACATAATTGTTGATAGGCCCATTGGAACAAAATCCGGAATCGTTGAAACTCTCGAAAAAAGCTGGGCTTTAGCTGAAAAGTTTGGAGTTACAGTAACCCACGATATTGAAATTGAGGGGTATAAAAAATATAATCTGGATAAAAGTTTAACAGCCGCTCTCACAAATAGGGCTCAAATTCCGGCTTTTTTGACAGAATTGGGAGGACCAAATGTTATTTATGAAAGTTTTGTCAGAATCGGAGTCAGGGGTATAAAAAACATCTTAGCCCACTTTAATATGATTTCCCTTGAGGAGGCGCCTTGGATTTCAGAAACCAAGATAAAAACTGAATGTAGATTGGAGATAACCGAAGACATCGTCTGTAATGAAGCGGGGATAATTGAATATTTTGTGAAGCCGGGCCAGTTTGTCAAAACCGGCCAGCCATTGGCTCAAGTCAACAACATTCTTGGAAAGAATGAAGAAACAATTTTTGCAAAACGGGATTGTTATGTTATTTCTCTGATTGACCAGTCTGTCTCCTTTCCCGGTCTGAATATTGTGAATGCGGCTGTTGTCCAGAATCCCCCCGGGGAAGAAATCAAAAAAGAGGAGAAAACAGAAAATCCCAAGATTTAACCCAAAAAGCCCTTGAGGGCTTTTTGGGTTTGCTCGGTTTTTTCAGAGTAAATCAACGGGGTAAATCAACGGGGTTAACTATTACAGCGAACTCCCCCCTGATTTTTTCTTTTTCCAACCGCCCGATTACTTCCTCAATTGTTCCCCGATAAATCGTTTCAAACTTTTTGGTCAGTTCCCGACATACTACAATTGAAATTGTTATATTGTTAAATTGTTTTATTGTTAAATTGAGTTCTCTCAATGTTTTCATTATTCTATATGGTGACTCATAAAAAATTACCGGGTATTCCGCTCGCAAAACCTTTTCAAAGAATTTTTTCCGCTTTCTCTTTTGAGGCGGAAAGCCTAAAAACAAAAATTTATCCATCGGAAATCCGCAAACAGAAGCAGCGGCAGTAAGGGCAGAGGAACCGGGAATGGAAATAATTGTTATATTGTTAAACTGCTCCATTGCTAAATTGATTAATTTGCTGCCGGGGTCGGAAATCCCCGGAGTGCCGGCGTCAGAAACTAAAGCTAAATTTTTCCCCTGACTCAAAAGGTCTAAAATATAATCCACCTTTTTTAATTTACTATGCTGATGATAACTCAAAGTTGGAGTTTTTATTTTATAAAAATTGAGTAATTTTTGAGTTTGTCTTGTGTCTTCGCACAAAATTAAATCAACCTCCGACAATATCCGGAGGGCTCGTTTTGAAATATCCTCTAAATTTCCAATGGGAGTGGCAACAATATAAAGAACGGACATATAAAAATTCCTAATTCCAAAATCCTAATTTCTAACAAAATGCCTAATTCCTAAATGTCTAATCAAAACGGATTTAGACATTAGTCATTTGACATTTGGGATTTTATTGGGAATTAGAATTTAGGAATTAGTCATTTCGCAGTGATTCTAGTCCTCGCTTTTTTCTGAAATCATTGATAACCTCAATTATTATTGCGGTTAGAGGAATAGCAATTAGGATTCCTAAAATCCCTCCGAGCCTTGCTCCAACAAATAAAACGATTATTACTATTATCGGGTTTATCCCCACTATTTTGCGCATCACTATCGGGGTAATCAAGTTTCCCTCTATTAACCCGGCGGCCGCATATAAAACAGCGGTAAAAAATCCCAAATATAACGACTGTAAAGATACAACTATTGCCCCAATGATGCCGGCCAGCCAGGGACCAATAACGGGAAATATCTCAAAAAGAGCGGCTACCAAAGATAAAGTAATCCTGTACTCTGCTCCCATCAACCAAAGTCCCAAATAAACCAGCGCCCCAACAATTACGGCTGAAAAAATCCGACCCCTAAACCAATCCTGCATTTTTTTCTGGGAAATAATTAAAAGTTGAATAAAACTTTCCCGATGGTTTTTAGGGGTAAAAAATCCAAGAAGTTTTTCAACTCCGCCTTTTTCCAGGCAAAGAAAAAAAGAAATGGTGATAATTAAAAAGGCGGTTGCCAATCCCCCAAAAATTGAAGAAAGAAACATAGGAATACTGGAAACAAGTTCGGCTATTTTCCTGCTTAAGGCCTCCAGGGCATCCTGAATAGTTTCCGGACTGCCGCCATATTCTATAAAAAAATCTTTTGCTCCTTCAAATTGAACCAAAAAATTTTCAAAATATTTAGGAAAATTTGCCGAAAATTGCCCAATCTCATTGACTAAAGGCGGAATCAAAGAATAAAAAGCAAAATATAAAACAGCAAAGCCTGTTAAATAAATTAAAATTACGGCGGGAATTCGGGGAATTTTAATTTTTCTTAAAGCCCCGACTCCTCCTTCAACCACTGAAGCAAAAACAAGGGCTAAAAAAACGCCGGCTAAAATATCCCAAATTTTCCAGGAAATCCAAAAAGCCAGGACAACTAAAGCAACTTTTGATATTGATTTAAAAGATATGTTCATGTTTATGAAACTGTTGAACAATTATATTTTCCTAAAACCCCAATAGTTTTTGAAACTTATTCTTGTTTTTGTGGGGGCCGATTACGGCTAAATTTAATTTTTCCGCTCTAAAAATATCTTTAGCCACTCTTTTTAAGTCCCCCAACATTACTTTGTCTATTTTGGCGCATTTTTCTTCCGGAGTTAAAATCTCTCCGATGGTAATTTCTTCCCCCCCGACAAAAAAACCGTAATCATCCGGACCCTCCAATTCAATCAAAAACCTGCCTTTTAAAAATTCCTTGGCCCTGTTTAGTTCATCTTCGGTAACATCATCAATTATTCTTTTATATTCTTTTAAAATGAGCTTGACTGTTTTTTCTAATTTTTGATGCTCCACCCCGGCTGAGGTTGCCAAATAACCCCTGTCAGAATGACTTCCGCCTAAAGTATGAACATAATAAGCCAGGCCCCTTCTTTCTCTGATAGAAGTGAAAAGACGCGAGCTCATATTGCCGCCTAAAATTGCCGCCAAAATTGAGAGAGCGTATTTGTCAGGATGAAAAACGTTGTAAGCCCTTGTTCCCAAAATCAAATGAGTCTGGTCGGTTTTTCTATGCTCCAATAAATATTGAGGTTTGTTTTGTTTTTCTTGAGTTTTTGGTATTTTTCTTGGCAGACCGATTTTCATTTTGGAAAAAGAATCTCCGATTTTTTTAGGAACTCCGGTCTTTTCAAATTTTCCAGCCAGAACAATAACCGTACTTGAAGCCACAAATTGAGAAGAGTAATATCCTTTTAAGCTCTCTTGATTCATTTTTTGAACATTTTCTTTTGTTCCGGCAATGTCCCAACCAGCCGGCTGGTCGCCATATAATAAATTTTCCCACAAATCTTCAATGTGGCGCATTGGTGTATCATAATACATCTTTATTTCTTCAATAATTACTTTTTTTTCTCTCTCAAGTTCAATTTTCTCCAACTTTGAATTCAAAAATATATCAGACAAAACATCCAAACCAATATCCAAATGCCGACTGTTAACCATGGTATAAAAACCCATAAATTCCTTACCTGTAAAAGCATTAAATTTTGCCCCCACGCTGTCTAATTCCCTGGCTATGTTTATGGTATGTGGACGTTTCTTCGTTCCCTTAAACAACATGTGCTCCAAAACATGAGAAATACCATTTTCCCGCTTTTTTTCGTAAACACTTCCGGTTTTTACCAATATTAAAATTGCCGCTGTTTTAATATCCTTTAGGGGAACAGTGATTAAACGCAAACCATTGCCAAATTCTGTCTTCTTGTAAAACAAACTTTTTCTCGCTAATAAAAAGCGAAACCGGAGCAAATAATAAGCTGATAACCTAATTTATTTGCCTTCCATTCGCTTAAAATTTGCTTGTAATTCGCGGAGTTTTATTTATTAAGTTCCTTTTCCCATCTGTAGGCGTATTTGGCATTCACCTTGTACTCAACAATTTTTCCATCATTAACCTCAACAGTTGCTCCGATAATATCAAGCCCGGTAACATTTTCTCTCAACTCGGACAGCTGCGATATCGCATCCTTTATAGCATCCTCAAAAGAATCGGGGGAAGTTCCAATAATTTCTTTTACTTTAATTAAAGCCATATACCTTAAAATCACAAATGTCAAAACTCAAATGTCAAATGAAATCTCAAATCCAAATTTTAAAAATAATTTTTGGTATTTAGTCATTTGGCATTGATTTGGCATTTGAATTTTGTAATTTGGGTTTTTTTATCTTCGACCTTTAATTTTCTAATTTTTCTTTTAAGGTTTTTACCAATTCATTAATTTTTATTCTTTCCTGTTTCATTGTGTCGCGGTCGCGGACAGTAACATCATCCTGCTTTAAAGTCTCAAAGTCAACCGTAATACAAAATGGCGTTGCAATCTCATCCTGCCGGCGATATCTTCTGCCGATTGAGCCAACCTCGTCATATTGGCAAATAAAATAAGTTTTTAATAATTGATAAATCTCTTTAGTTTTTTTAACTAAATCTTCTTTATTTCTCACTAAAGGCAAAACTGCTACTTTAATCGGCGCCAACCTTTTATCAAGATGTAAAACAATCTCTTCTTCTTTACTGGCTTTGGTTGTTTTTGTCCTGGCTCCCTTCACTTCCTCATAAGCGTCAATTAAAAAAGCGAGCAAACTCCTGTCAACGCCGCCCGAAGTTTCAATGATGTGGGGAATATATTTTTCCTTGGCTTCCTCGTCAAAATAACTTAAATCCTTGCCGCTGTATTTTGAGTGATTTGATAAATCCCAATCTCCCCTGTCATGTATTCCCTCAATTTCTTTCCAGCCAAAAGGAAATTTATATTCTACATCAACGGCTTTTTGGGCGTAATGGGCAAGTTCGTCTTTTACATGCTCCCGAAAGCGGATATTTTCTTTTTTGATTCCCAAATCTAAATACCATTTCATTCTTTCTTTCTTCCAATATTCAAACCATTCGTCCGTCCCCCATTCTTCTATTCGCGTTTTATTCGCGAGTGAGCCCCGCGAAACAAGGCGAGCAGAATTCGCGTTTATTCGCGATGGTCTGCAGAACCACTGCATCTCTATTTGCTCAAATTCCCGGGTTCGGTAAATAAAATCTTTTGGATTGATTTCGTTCCGAAATGCCTTGCCAATCTGGCAGATTCCAAAGGGAATTTTAAGTCGCATCGAATTTAAAACATTCTCATAATTCATATAAATTCCCTGGCAGGTTTCGGCCCGCAGATATGTGACAGCCGCCTCGTCCTCAACCGGCCCGGCAAAAGTTTTCATCATTAAGTTAAACTTTCTGGGTTCAGTTAATTCTCCTTGGCAATCCGGACATTTGTTCTCCTCAAGAAAATCTTTTCTAAAGCGCTTATGGCACTCTTTGCATTCAACCAACTCGTCGGCAAACCCGGCGCTTAAATGGCCGGATGCCTCCCAAACTTTCGGCGACATTAAAATTGAGGCATCTAAACCCGCGATATCATCGTGATTTTTTATCATTTCATCCCACCATGCCTTCTTGATGTTATTTTTCAATTCTACGCCCAGGGGACCGAAATCATACGAGGACCTAAAACCGCCGTAAATTTCCGAGGAAGGAAAAATAAATCCCCGGCGTTTACAAAGTGATACTATTTTTTCCATTAAATCACTCATGTTCCTTCGCTTCGCTCAGTCAAAATAAAAAATTAAAAATAAAAAAGCTATATAGTTTCGAAATTTTCTGAAAGAAAATTTTGAACACTCATTATCATTTTTGATTTTTGATTTTTGATTTCATTATGGCACAACCTCCCCCTGTTTCTCAACAATAAAATCATCGGGAATGTCAGTGGTAATCTTTTTACTTTTTACTGTCAAAACTTTATCGGTAAAAGAATCTTTGGCCGTAACCTTTATGTCTCTCAATAAATCAACGGATTTTCTTATTAAATCTTTGGTTGGCTGCACAGCTACCTGAAAAGCTACTTCCTTTTTTGGCAAAACAATTCCTGTCCCGGCTTCCATCTCCCCAATTTCCCAAGTTATTCTTCCGGTAAAATTTTCATATTTTATGCTAGCATCCTCCGGGAAAACTTTTCTCAACCAGACAACATTGGACGGCAAATTTCCTTCAACAACTGCTTCGGATAAATCATTGAAGAGATTGTCTAATTTCCAGACAATCGTATAAGTGGTAACTTCGCCAACTTTTGGCGGCACGGGGCCTGAATTTTTAAGCTCTGAGTGATTATAATATCCCTTTGCGTCAAAAAGCAATTTAGTGTTAATTTTTGTTATAAAAACAGATTCATTGCCGATTTCAAATCCAGCTAAAGATAAGGGAACATATTGAGGATTTATATCAATTTTTGCCCGAGATTCTATGATAAAGTTTTTATGCTCCGGAGATTTTATGGGCAGCCTGTCTTTAACCACAATAGAAAATTTTACCTCTCCCTCCTCGCCTTGATAAAGCTCCTGAAGCTGAGGAGAGCCGCTTGCTCTCCAAAAGAGGGTCTTTGTAAATCCGTCAAATTCTCCACCTGCCACCTGCAGTTCCTTCCAGTTAAGACACTCAATAAATTCATCTCCGAAGTTGTCGCACTTTAAATTCGCGCTAATAAAAACTTCTCTTAATTTTTCCTCGGTATTATTTTTATATTTTATTGTGAAGTTTAAAACTTCTCCGATATCGGCAGAATATTCCGGCTTGTCGTTTATAAGCTGCTCAAGAGAAAGAAAGGTCTCTATAATTTTAGTTGTTCCTTCTTCTTCAAAAATCGGCAAAAATTGCTCCTCTGTCATTATTCCTAATTCTATCTTAAACTTTTTGTTTTCCTCTTTGATTCCCTGAATATTGCCCCCTATTGAAACCAGGCCCTCTTTCCCGGCTTCCAAATCCCCCAAAGACCAAAGATTATTTTCTTTTTTTGGAAGAGGATTGGAGTTCAAAAACTGAAAACTTTCCGGATAGGTTGCTTTTGCCGCAAAGCCGGGAAAGGTATGTTTTGATTTAGAAACATACAAAAAAGAGAAAGCCATTTTCTGACCGCCGGCAACCTGGGAAGGAATGTTAAATTTCAAAAACAAAGGAACTGAACTGAGCAGAGTTTTTGAAAAAGCTTCAAGGGTGTAGGTTTTTTCATGGGTCCTTGGAGTAAATTCCAATTTTGCTTTAATTTCTTTCAAATCATCTTTTTTGCCAAATAAGCTCAATTTTAATTCCTGTTTTTTTTCCCCGCCTGCCGGAATACTGTCAAAATTAAAAAGGGGGGTTGGCGGCAAACCGGTCTTTGCATCCAAGATTCCCGGGGAGTATTCTAATGTCAGCTTCAGGTTTTCTAAAGCCTTACTGCTTTTATTTTTGCAAAGAACTTCAAAGTCTTGAGGCTCGCCAGCTTCGGTCTCTTTGGGAGATGCAAGCTTAAAACTAATATCATTTATTGAAAATTCTTTCTCCCCGCCCCGAAAAAAGAAAAAACCAACCAAAATCAAAGCAACAATAAATACCGCTATTCCAATTTTAATATAACTTCTCATGTTTTCAGACTGTTGAACAATTATTTTTCTGCGTAATTTCAGCGTTTTGTTCAGCGTAAGTTCAGCGTAAAAACCTTAATAACGCTGAAGAAACGCTGATAGCTACGCTGAACAACGCTGAATTATTCAACGCTCCCATTTTTTTAAATCTCTCTACTTCTTATTATAACAAAAAACCCAGGGGGGCAAAACTAAAAGGCCAATTGAACAAAGTCTTTTAGACCGGTTCAATCTTCTCTTCTAAAAGGTATTGCAAATAATATTGAGTGATTTTTTTAAGCCCGTCCAAGTTTTGCTCCAAAAAATTTGAGCGGGTAAGCCCGCTTTCCTGAATATTAATTTTTAATTTTTCTAAAATTTCCTTTTTGCGGCCCAAAATCAGCCGCAAAATTTTAATGGCGTCAAGTTCAATTTCCCGGGCTTCCCTGTCTTTGTTTTTGCAAAATCCGCATAAAATTCCGCCCTCGCCAGCGCTAAAATAAAGCTTGCCCCCACACCAAACAGGGACCGACTCCGTCAATTTAGTCACCTTCGGCAACTTGTCCTCGTTATGGTGTGGGGGCTTGCCCTCTCTTAATTTCACTCCACAATTAACACAATTATAAAGTTCGGGGTGATACCCCAAAATATCAAGCAGGTTCCATTCAAAATATCGTAAAAGAAGTTCAAGTCTTGAACCGCTAAATTTGGATTCTTCCATTTTTTTAAAAATTTTCAAAAACAAAAGCCAGATTCTTTCGTCTCTTTCTTCTTTGACCAATTTTGCCAAGAGCTCGGAAATATAAAAAAGAGCTTTTAATTTTTCAGGCTCGTTTCTTAAAGTCAAAAATGTGTTGATGTTTACAGCCTCAATTGCTGTATAAAAATATTTCCCCTGAACAAATTCCAAATAAATATAATGGAAAAGCTGCAGCCCTCCCCGAAGTTTCGCCTTTATCTTTCTAACGCCCTTAGCCATCACTTTAATTTTCCCAAAATCTTTGGTAAAAAGCGTAAAAAAGCGGTCTGCTTCGCCAAAATCTTTTTCTTTGAGCACGATACCTTCGGTAGAATACATATTGGATATTGGATATTAGATATTAGATATTAGATATTTGATATTGGATATTAGATATTTGATATTTGATATTTTCACTTTAGGTGCCTTCCTGCCAGCTTTCTAAATATTTTTTCTGCGCCGGACTCAATTTATCAATTTTGACACCGAGAGCCGCAAGTTTTAGTTTGGCAACCAAATTATCAATTTCAGCCGGCACTTTATAGACCTGGGGTTTTAATTTCCGGGTTTCTTTTATCAACCATTCAACAACCAAAGCCTGGTTGGAAAAGCTCATATCCATCACTTCCGGCGGATGCCCCTCGGCCGCCGCTAAATTGACCAAACGACCCTCGGCAAGCAAATAAATTTTTCTGCCATTTTTTAATTGATTCTCCTGAACATTTTCCCGGATTTCTTTTTTCTTCTTTGTTAATTTTTTAAGAGCCTCTAAATTTATCTCCACATTAAAATGGCCGGAATTTGCGACAATCGCTCCTGTTTTCATTTTTAGGAAATGTTCCTTTCTGATTATATCCCTGCCGCCGGTCGCGGTCACAAATATATCTCCAATTTTTGCCGCCTCCCTCATTGGCATTACCCGGAACCCATCCATGACGGCTTCAAGGGCTCGGGTTGGATTGATTTCTACAACAATAACATTGGCTCCCATGCCTTTAGCTCGCAGAGCGATTCCTTTTCCGCACCAACCGTAGCCGCAGACCACAAAATTTTTTCCGGCAATTAAAACAGAGGTTGCTCTCAATATTCCGTCTATCGTTGATTGGCCTGTTCCATACCTGTTGTCAAATAGATATTTAGTATAAGCGTCGTTAATAGCAACTATCGGATATTTTAAAACCCCGTCTTTCTCCATTGCTCTAAATCTTATAACCCCGGTGGTTGTTTCTTCTGTTCCGCCAATTATGTTTTTAATAAGTTCTTTTCTTTTGGAATGAACCGCGCTAACCAAATCTCCCCCATCATCCATCGTAATATTCGGAGCGATATCCAAAACCTTATTTAAACACCAATAATATTCTTTATTATTTAGTCCGCGCCAGGCAAAAATATTAATTCCCTCCCCTGAGAGAGCGGCCGCCACATCGTCCTGGGTAGATAGGGGGTTTGAACCGCAAAGGCCCACTTTTGCTCCGCCGGCTTTCAGAGTTTTTGCCAGAACCGCTGTTTCTTTTGTTACATGCAAACAACAGCCAATTTTAAAACCTTTCAGGGGTTTTTCTTTAAAAAACCTTTTTCTGATTGACATTAAAACCGGCATATTCTCTTCTGCCCAATCAATTTTTAATTTGCCCTGAAGGACTAATTGCCTATTTTTTACTTTGCTCATAATTTTAGCATACCCAGTATATCAACCTCGACTTGTCGCCAATGGCGACAATATTGGGCGTATGCCCGATCGAGTGTGCCCGATCGAGGTTGTATTACCGGACATAACAAACAATTACAAAATTTGAAATAGAGGAACCACCTACCTGGTTGGTTTTTTCTTTCTGGGAAGAACAAATCTTCTTCGGTAATCTTTAATAACTGATTGATAAATAAATGGCGATGGCGTGCGATAAGCAGTTTTCCCTTTTTTGGCTCTTTTGGAAGAATAGTTTTTCATAAAAATTATTCAAAAGATTTAGCAATTCTAACAAACTCTTTTACTTTTTGTAAATCTTTTCCCTTTTCATCGGCTTTATCTGTTTTAATTTTTGAATCTACACCATCCGGTCTAACTTTTTTTATCGCTTCAAGTACATTATCGGGACCTAAGCCGCCAGCTAGGATAACCGGAATTTTTGCTGAAGTGACTATTTTCTGACAAATATCCCAATCACAAATTTTTCCAGTTGCTCCGACTCCTATATCTCCTTTTTTATAGGAATCTAAAAGTAAAGATGTTGTTTAATTAGATTTTTGTTCGTAATTTAAGTTCATTTCTTCGAATAAATTTTTATTTAGCAACAACTTTTATAAAGATAGTGCGTAATAATTTTCGCGTGGGTTTTACGTAGGCGGCTTCGCCGAACTTTATATTGCCACAAAGCTTTGCAGCCGCCTTGTTTCGCGCCCCGGTACTACAAATTCCTTCGGAATTTGAGTACGGGGCAAGCCCCGATAGTAAGAACTGCTTGTAAATTAAACTTTGGGTGGGAAAATTCGAGATAGTTGTTCTTAAGAAGTTCTTGGGCGTAGTCCCGTAGTGAACCGCAGTTCTACTACGGGGCAAGCAAATCCATAAAAGTTTGTTCTGCGATTATTCTCGCCCCGTAGTCAAATCCGTCAGGATTTGTACTATCGGGGTCGGTTTCGCGTAAAGAGCCTGCCATTTTTATTACGCATCGAGTTTATTACTTGATAAA
>Ga0210051_1000085_pt1 | contig 65227 bp, 67 predicted proteins | sample CryGey092014_all_FD_185464 | JGI IMG/M metagenome (GOLD analysis project Ga0210051, IMG submission 185464) | Groundwater microbial communities from aquifer - Crystal Geyser CG23_combo_of_CG06-09_8/20/14_all (SPAdes) (version 2) | ecosystem: Environmental > Aquatic > Deep subsurface > Groundwater...
GAAACACAACCATAAATTCTACTTTTTGTCAATATTAAAAGTGAAATTGTGAAAATTATCTTTTTGAAGATTATCACTGGAAATCTGGTATAGCGATATGGATTCTCGCCTTGCGGACTTCAGGAAGCTATACGTAACAAAATGGATTGACCGTTAGAGCGGCTAAGGGTCATTATCTATTCTGCTTTTTCTTGGAAAAGAGAAGGAGGAAGAGAAATGACCCAATTGCAATCAACCGTCAATGAGTTAGCCAAGAAGGAAAGTGAAGTACTACGTGAGCAGCCTCTTACACCCACCCCGATAGATCATATCCTTCAGAGGCTCTCTCGCATAGAGGTTCCTGCCAAGGAGCACTTCGAGCGCTACATGCGTCACAAGTGGCGCATAAATCACAAGCCAAGGACTCTCGCCAGTTCCTTTACGTCCGTCATGTTCTTTCTGGATTTTTGTGGGAAGTCGGGCAAGAGCGATATCCAGCAAATTGAGCGGGTTGACCTGGAGGGTTTCATCGAGTACGAGCAGGACCGGGGATTACACATCTCCACAGTACGGACAAGGCTGGCCTGCATTATTGCCTTTCTGCATTATCTGATAGAGCAGGAGGTTATTTCTGGCAGTGTTCTTAAGCGGGGCATCAAGCTAAAGCTGCCGGATGTTCTCCCTCGGGCCATGAACCCTGCCGATGTGAGAAAGCTTCTCTGTGTGATTGAGGATACTCGGGGCCGAGCGCTGATTCTTCTGCTCTTACGGACGGGCATACGGATCGGCGAGGCATTGGGACTGACGTTGAACGATCTGGATATCAGGGACAGGAAAGTCCATCTGTATGAGGGAGAAAAGAACAGCATGGGGAGGGTGGTTTATCTGAGCGATGATGCCCTGTTCGCGATCAAACTCTGGCTTAGGGGTAGGGACAAGAACAAGGAGTTCATTTTTTACGGTCGCAGCCATGGACACCTCTGTTACAGTACCGCTCGGGGTCTTTTCGTAAAATACCTCAAGAAGGCAGGACTCGATCAGAAGGGCTACACAATCCATTGTCTTCGCCACACGTTTGCCTCCGAGCTTCTCAACGCCGGGATGCGCCTGGAATGTCTTCAGCAACTCCTCGGTCATCATGATATCGAGGTGACCCGCCGCTATGCCCGACTCACCGACACCACCCGTGAGCAAGAGTACTTCCGGGCCATGGCCATTATCGAGAAAGGAGGAATCGATGGAGACTACTGAGCTGGTTCGGTATCGGAGATCGTTGAAGAGAAAGAACTACTCGGCCCACACAGTCAAGAGCTACGTAAACATCCTCGATCAGTTCATGAGATGGCTTACCGTGCCCCTTTCTGAGGTGACCCGCAAAGAGATAGGAGTCTACGTGGATCATCTTCTCCGGAAGCGACGAAGACCCAAGACGATGACATGCCATCTGCAAACGATCCGACTCTTCTTCGACTATCTCATCAATGAGGAAGGCAGATCGATACTCAATCCGGTCACCCGCATCTCACTGCGTTTGCCCAATCCTCTGCCCCGGCACCTGCAGGACGAGCAGGTCACGAGGCTCTTTGCCGTGATCACGGATCTAAGAGACCGGGCCATGTTTATGTTGATGCTTCGCTGTGGACTTCGAGTCCAAGAGGTTGCTGAGCTTAGCGTGGATGCGGTAGACTATGGGAGAAGGCAGATTTTTGTTTCCAACGGAAAGGGTTCGAAGGACAGGGTTGTCTACGTGAGTGAAGATGCGCGCTCGGCTCTTTTGACGTACCTTGCAAAACGATCATCGAAGGCGAAGCGATTGTTCCTGGTACAGAAAGGACCGATGAGGGGCAACCCGCTATCGGTCCGAGGCATCCAGAAGCGGATTGAATACTATTCAAAAAAGATTGGGCTGAATGTCTCGTGTCATCGACTTCGTCACACTATGGCCACACAGCTTCTTAACGCCGATGCGGCCCTTGTGACCATCCAGGATCTCCTAGGGCATAGCCAGATTACCACAACGCAGCGCTACTGCCGGGTAGCGAACCTCAAGGTTCAACGAGACTATTACAAGGCCATGACGGTGGTCTTGCAAAGGACGCAGGCACGACAACAGGAGGAGGACGAAGGGGAGACCATAGATTCCCATGGAGGTGCAGCCTACTCGCAAATAGGGCACCGGAGGGTGTAATAGGGGGATGGAGATATGGATGAGGAAGAGAAAATCGATTGTAGAGCAAATGGTGAGGTCATTTTTTGACAGTTGAACCTCTACCCCGTTAGACCCTGAAAAATGTCTTGATAAATGGGTCGCAGTTTAAGGGGTGCCGAACAGAAGAGTGAGCTGATGAGGATTACCGTGCGGTGCAGTACAAGAAGGAGGCATCAATGGCCACAAAACATGGAAGGAATAAAAATTCTTCAGAACTGAGCAGATTGATCGAGGAAATCATTGTCGATGCCTATGACGATGATGAACAACTCTGGGCATTTCGGCAGGCCTTTGAAGACAATGTTGCCATGCCCGCGGAGGCCTTTGTGGTTGGAGAACCGGTGACGGTAATGACAATTGATTACGATGGCAATGAACGGCGGGGGTTGACGGCGAGGTGTCGGCGGGAGGCAGGCTCGGAGCAGATGATTGCCGCGTGTGATCTGATCTTCCCGGAAGGCTCGATTGCAGCCCGATATGTGGCTGCTTATCGGAAGTGGCTCGGCATTGAGCCCCATCCTCAGGGGTCATTGTCCAAAACGCGCAGGAGGCCACAAAAGGCAACAGAGGATGATATCGATATGAGTCGTGACGTCGAACTCATTGCTATTGCGGTGAAAGGAAATGCCGTCTCTTGCCGCCTTCCGGGAAAGGATCGTGTGATCACCATCCGAGCCACGAGGCTTTGGGATTTGGCACCGGGCGAAATCATCCTTGTGACGCCACGGAAGCAGTGGTGTTACAAGGATCATCCATATCTATCGGGTGAGATTAAGACGTGGCGCCTCGACATCCCCGCGCTGGGCCTTACACCACTTAAGCTCAAAGAAAGGGGAAGGTGGGACCCAAGGGATCACTATTGGGGAGAGCCTGATGAACCGATCGAGGAATGGGCCAAGCCTATCATCGACCAGGGGCCAAGATTTGAATATGAAATGGAACAGGTGCTTCCCGGTGAGGATCCTGATGATCCCGACACGGATCCCATCCTGGAGGCCGTTGAACGGAAGGAGACCGGCGACTCCCTGGGGGCAGAGCGCATGCTCATGAGCCTCCTTGCAGTGGATCTGCGTTGTCTCGATGCTCACGCCCACCTGGGCAACTTCGCATTCGATCACTTCCCTGAGAAAGCCATCCGTCACTATGAGGTCGGAGCTCGAATTGGGGAACTCTCTCTTGGTGAAGGCTTCAATGGGGTACTGCACTGGGGATGCATCAATAACCGGCCATTCCTCAGGTGTATGCATGGTTATGGTCTCTGTCTATCGCGTCTGGGCCGTCACAAAGAGGCAGAGGGACTCTTTACTCGTATGCTCTGGCTTAATCCTTCTGACAACCAGGGGGTACGCTTCCTGCTTGGTAAGGTGAGAGAGGAAGGCTTGTCATGAATGATCGGGAAACAATCGTTGTCACGAGAAAAGCCGAGGATCAACCGACCTGGCCAGAAAAGACAGGAGAGTCTATACAGCTTTATGCGCACCCGGGCAAAACTACTGAAAAAGCGAACTGAATGGGAAACTATGGGCAACCACCCACTTCCCATCTTCCGGTGTAACACACAGAGGGGGGGCTACAATCTAAGGATTGCTTACGAAATGAATAACGAATTATCTTGACAGAACTATAGGAAAAATGGATAATGGAAACCAGCGCATAATTAACTAATATTACAAGAGAAAGCAGAATTTGTTACGTATAGCAGGAAGAAGTCATCACGACAACTTAAAAAAGCGACATATCTGACCTCATCCCTTTTTCTGACATTTCCTGAAGTCTCTTTCAGGGCAAACTATAATCTACTTCTGCAAATGGTCTCTTTCCAAATTTTCTTCATGATTTACCCTGTTAGAAAGCCCCATCATTTATGCTGGGGATGGTAGAAATATAAAGCATCAGCTCCTTATTGAGGGTGGGGTCAAAGCCCTGCTCTTTCTAACGGGGTTTACTTGCTCTCCAAGGAATACTCTTAACCCAACGGTTGAAGCCCTTTCGTAAATCGATTCCATGGCATCCAGAAATCTCTCATCGCCCCTCCAGAGGGGGAAACTTCCGAGCCTTTTGGGTAGGGCTGCAGCTATTGAAGGAATAGAAACTTCTCCAAAGATATCATCGGAGATTGCTTCGCCATTCCAGAATTTGGAAACGTCTTGGGTCAATATCGCCACATCTTCATGAGAGGATATCGGTTTAGATTTTATTTTCTTTGAAGTAGCTTTTTTGTCGGTGCTCCCGAGAGTTTTTATCAGCTCCTCTCGGTTCATTCCACGAAGTTTGAAGATCAGAAATGGGTCGCGGTCAAACTCCTCGGCCAGCAGGTAGTAGACAGCAGCAATATGCTTACAAGTGATTTGGGGTCAGGCTTGCGATATTGCAATTCAGGAACCTGCTTTCAATTGGAATAACTTGGGGTCATTGGAAATAAAGTATTTCCTTTCCACGCGGATCTCAATGCACATCTTGTCTGAGAAGACGACTCCGGTCCGCGGGGGGCAACTTGAGAATCAGGCCGCTTTTTCGTATTCAACAAAACCCAGGACCATTCCGTCCTCGGTAGCTTTATCCAAGATTTTCTCAACCTTGCTCAGAATGTCTGCTTCGATAAAAGCGTCGCCACATTGAGAGCAAATGATGGCTGGGACATTTCTCACAATAATAACCCTCTCATCGCTAAGTTCATAAGGTAAATTAGTCTTTCTCCCCTTCACCATCTCGCCTTTACAGAGTGGACATCTCATGTTACTTTCTCCTTTTCTCGAACCCTTCCTCCCACTCAGAGAGGTCCGGTTCATAAACTGTGATGATCCATAACATTGGCTCCTCTTCATCGATTGCTACTACTGCATGAATAGGCCTCCCCATTTTCGTATACCCGAGAACCAAGCAACTGGGTAGAGGATAATCATCCAAATATTCTTCAATGATTTTACACTGCACCAAAGCTTCTTTGGTGTCATCTTCCGTTATTTGCCTCTGATACATCCGTAACACAGTATGTTTTTTAAATGCCATTTGATTCAGGACTGCAAGTTCGTGAATCCTATTGATCTGATGTATCATATCGGTCCTTGGAATTTCTTTCAAATTACCACTTACAGTGTAAAATGTCAAAGTATGTTGGGCGGCGCAGAATTTGCCCGCCGGGTTCTGCTCCTTGAGGGCGGGTACTTAAACAATTCATTAGGCCATTCGGTATCCTGAGATGAAGGGAACGTAGGTTCTAAAGCATTTTTTAAAAATTGGGGACATCTCCAATATTCCCTTTAACGTATCAGTGGAGGATTTGAGGTGAGAGATGTGTTGAAAGAGGCGCTTTCTCAGATTTCTTCTTCGCTTATTCCCTCGCCAAGAAATGCTTTTAATCCAACGGGTGAGGCCTTTGCGTAAATGGACTCCATCACATCCAGAAATTTCTCTTCCCCCCGCCAGAAGGGAAAACTCCCAAGTCTTTTGGGAAGGGCCGCAGCTATTGAAGGAATGCGGACCTCTCCAAAGATATTATGGGAGATTGGTTCGCATATTTAGAATTTGGAGGTATCAAACAACCGCCGTTGAAAATCAGATCGATTAGGGTAATAATTAGGGACAAAACATTTTTTCTCAAAAAAGGGACTGGGGTCAGGTCTTGCAATCATACATTTTATTTGATAGTGTAATTCCATGGCGAGACCTTTGCGAATTGAATTCCCAGGAGCTGTCTATCATGTCACCTCCAGAGGCAATGCCAAGCAAGCTATTTTTTTAGATGATGAGGATAGAGGCGGCTTTTTAGATTTGTTATCGATTGTTGTGGAGAGGTTTAATTGGCTTTGTCATGCTTACTGTCTCATGGGGAATCATTATCATCTTCTGATCGAAACCCCTAAGGGAAACTTATCAAAGGGGATGAGAGAATTGAACGGGGTATGCACGCAAGGGTTTAATCAAAGGTACAGACGGGTAGGACATCTTTTTCAGGGAAGATATAAGGCGATCCTGGTGGAGAAGGATAATCACTTATTGTCTTTATGCCGATATGTAGTCTTAAACCCTGTACGGGTTGGTCTAATAGAAAGACCTGAGCAATGGAGGTGGAGCAGTTATAGAGCTACTATTGGATTAGTGAAAAGACCTTCCTTTTTGACTGCTGATTGGATCCTCTCACAGTTTGGTGGGAGAAAAAGAGTATCTATGGAGAGATATAGAAGATTCGTAATGGAGGGGATCGGCAAGGAATCGCCATGGGAGACATTAAAGGGACAAATATTTTGGGCAACGGATGAATTTATCAAGCAACTCAGTAGCTTATTGGATGAGAAGGAGAAAATCAAAGAGGTGCCCAGGCTGCAAAGGTATGTGGCAAGACCCCCTCTGAGTGAGCTCTTCAAAGGGAAAAAGCGGAAAGAGAGAAAGGCTGAGGATAAGACTATTTATGGTGCTTATGTTCGTTACGGGTATACGATGAAGGAAATTGCTGAACATTTGGGTTTCCATTATGCTACGATAAGCCGGGCAATAAAGCGGATGGAGCAAGTATAAAATCGAATGTATGATTGCAAGACCTGACCCCATTTTTTTTCCATTTTTTTTCCATTTTTTTTCTGACAAAAGGAAATTCCTTCGTGAGGTACGCGATTTCTGGTACGAGATATGTGAGAAAAGGTTCGCTGGGGACAGTGATCGATTGGGGGAGATATCCGAATTGCTAAAGATTACTGCATCCAAAGAAGATGTAAAACAAGGCATTGATGGATTGATGAGCCTGCTGAAGGATGTAAAGGCCAAACTCGGATCGAGTGAGAAACAAAACGAAGTGCCCCCTCAACTTGGAGGCATGATTGGTATGACACCATTTGGTGGAGTAAGTGCGGGGCGACATTGTAAGAAATGCGGCACAATAATTGGGCTCATGATTGGAGACCAAGGGCATTGTCCGACTTGCGGCGCACCTTGGTAGTAACGAAGATAGAGATCACATAACCAGATGTTCCACCGGATCGCCGATAAATCCGGCTCCCGGTGACCTTTTCGTTATGTGTTTTTCTGTGTATAAGGAGTCTGCAATATGAATATGAGTATTTATCCGATTCCTTTGGGTTTTGACCAGGCCTATATCATACAGGGAGAAGGGGTTGTCATGATCGATGGCGGCGCACCAAAAAAGGCAAAAGCATTCATCAAAGGCATTAAAAAAACTTTGATAAAACCCGAGGACATCAAGCTACTAATTCTAACTCATGGGCATTGGGACCATATCGGATCAGCAAAAGACATCAAAGAGATCACAGGGGCAAAAATAGCTATGCACAAACGAGAAAAAGACTGGTTTGAAAAGTCCCTAAAGCCTTTGCCTCCTGGGGTGATACTGTGGGGCAAGATTTTTGCCAAAATCATGGCGATGTTCATGCCCTTAGTTCATATTCCTGCAACCGATGTTGATGTCATTTTGGAAGATGAAGGGTTCCCTTTGGGTGAATTCGGGATTGCTGGAAGAGTCATTTCTACTCCTGGGCATTCTCCAGGATCTGTCAGTATTTTATTGGATACAGGAGATGCCTTTGTAGGTGATTTGGCAATGAACGCGTTTCCTTTGCGTCTCAGCCCTGGCCTACCTATATTCGCTGAAGACCTGCAGAAAGTAAAAGATAGTTGGAAATTGTTATTGGATAGTGGGGCAAAGAAGATTTATCCTGCACATGGCAATCCCTTTTCAGCTGAGATAATCCGGAATGTTTTATAAAGTAAGGAAGACTCGGATCAAATTATCCGAGACGTTATTCAACACATAACCAACGGCTCAAGGGGACAGCAATAGGGTCACATCTTCAGATGTCATGAATTTATCTGATGTTTTTTCGATGTCCCCCCCCGTGTTCGGGCAATATTCGTTTTCTCTCCTGTCCCTTCTTGGTTCACATTCAATACTTGGGGGTCAGACTTGGATTTGTTTATTGACATGGGCGCACCAAGAAAAGCCAATCCTTTTTCAGAATCGGCGCGAATTATGTTTTTGATACTAACTGCTCTATTTTCGCCCATCCATCTTTGAAATTGATGTCAAGCTCACAATCGGCAAGAAGAAGCGTGCCCAGGAGGGTGTCTTCCGACCGGGATGCCCCAACAGCAACTTCTTGAATTCTGCCAAACCATTTGATCCTTCCCCTGAAGAGATCCAATTCCACAATTTTCCCGTCGGCAAGTTCGGTGTCGATTGTTCCGAGAAATTCTAAGCCCATTTCCTGAATTTTGTTTTCCGATAATATCACTTCTCCGTTATAGCCAGTATCGATGATCGCACTCAGTTCGATTTCTTCATCCATTGCTGATATCAACTTGAGTCTCACAAAGGGAGTGAGGGTAGAACGATCAACATAACCGTCCATTTCTACCATTTTACCCTCCATCTCTTAAGCAGAACAGCCGCTTTGTATCCAACCTTCATTACATGAAATGCTTTTTCGGGATATTTAGCCTTGCCGTTTTTGATCGCTTCAAGGGGCGTGGAGCCTAAAAAATAGTCCCCTGAATCCACCTCAATGGCGACAAATTGGCCATAGCAGGATGCCTCCAGAGTCTGTTTGAGGCGTTGGCTGTAAATCATTCTTGCTTTAACAGCTAACGCTTTGTGACCGTTTTCTCCCATGAGCTTCACCTCCTTGAGAATAGTTGAAAGGAACGATATATTTACCCCGTTAGAAATCCCCGGCATTCATGGCTGGGATGATATAAATAAGACTTCAATTCCTCATAGAAAGGTCGGAATCAGAGCTCCGTCCTTTCTAACGGGGTTTACCGAGCATCGAAACTCATGCCTCTTAACATGAGTCCTCCATCTTGACTCTGATACTCATTGTAGGGAATTATCTGGAAGCTGTCAACGCATATTCTAGTCCAGGAATTACTATCTAAAGATGTATCCTTTTAATTTCTTTGAACACCCCAACTATTGTGAAAAAATTTGAAAAATTTGGGGTCAAACCTTCAAAATTCGATTGACAGGGGTTTTGAATTGAATACAATAGAGACCCCGAAGGCAAACCTATCCCAGATTATGCAGAACATCAATACGAGCTATACGGTTTACATCAACCGGAAATATCAAAGGAGCGGGCATCTGCTTCAGGGGCGGTTTAAGGGGATTCTCGTGGATAAGGATGGATATCTTTTGGCATTGAGCCGGTACATTCATTTAAATCCTGTGAGGGTAAAAGTGGTTCAACAGCCTGGGGGTTATCGATGGACGAGTTATAGAGCATTTATAGACAGGAGGGCGGGGCATTGGTTGGTTGATACTGCAGATACGCTCTTCTATTTTTCGAAGGAGAGGAAAAAGGCTATAAAGGCGTATCGAGAATTTGTAGAGAAGAATGGAGGAAGAGAGGAGAACCCGTTTAAAGCCATGGAGGGAGGGTTGCTCCTCGGAGATAACCGATTTAAGGCGAAGGTCAGGAGACTGATTGATAGGGTGAAGGTTGATGAAGAGATTCCGCAGGCGAAAAGGCTTCGAAAGAAAGCATCAATAAACGCTGTCATCGAGGTTTGTGAGTTGTTTTATGGAAAGAGTCGGGAGGAGTTGGTGAGGAGGGGAAAAGGGAAAGCGCAGCGGCAGAGGTGGCGATTTATTTGTCAAAGGTCATGAGTGGAGAAACAGTGGGAGATTTTGGATGAGAGCTGTATCAAGCGTGGCGTCATCTCAGGTTTTCTCTTCGCTTATTCCCTCGCCAAGAAATACTTTTAATCCAACGGGTGAGGCATTTGCGTAAATGGACTCCATCACATCCAGAAATTTCTCTTCCCCCCGCCAGAAGGGAAAGCTTCCAAGTCTTTTGGGAAGGGCCGCAGCTATTGAAGGAATGCGAACCTCTCCAAAGATATCATCGGAGATCGATTCGCCATTCCAGAATTTGGAAATATCAGAGGTTAATGCCTCCTCATCCTTATGAAGGGGTTCCTGTTTTGGCTTAGCCTTCTTTTGGGTGACCTTTTTGTCTGATCGGCTTAGCGTTACGATAAGGTCTTCACGGTTCATACCGCGAAGCTTGAAGATTAGAAATGGGTCGCGGTCAAACTCCTCGGCCAACAGGTAGTAGACAGCAGCAATATGCTTACAGGGGTTTGACCAGTCTGGGCAGGAGCAGGCTGTCTTAAGGTCCTTCAGCTTTTCCGGGAAGAGAGACAGCCCTGCCTCTTTGAAAACTTTCTCAATATCCAGAGGCATCTCACCCATCAGGAGTTTGGCTGAAAAGATGGCCTGGCGAGACAAGACTTTGGTCAACTTTTGCCAATCCGAAACAGATAGTGTTTTAACCTGGAGCTTGACATCGTAAGGTTTAGGTCGGGATCCCTGAACTTTTCCACTGACTTTTCCTTTATCTATTTCGATAGAGAGGACCTGACCTCTTCTTGCATAGGATCGGCCTCTGCCCAATCTCGCCCCAATATTAAAACTCTCAAGTACGGCGATCCACCGCCTTGCCCACCAACTCTCTCCAAATGTGCCCCGTTTAGACTGGGCTTTAATACCACCCTTAGCTTCACGGGGTAAAGAGTGCTTTCTGCGCCTCCAGAAGTAAAAGTCATCGTTCCAATAACGCATCCTATTCTCCTGTTGCCTCTTTCCGCAGACTGAAGAGATTCTTAAGTTCAGCCGTGGAAAGCTCGGTCAGCCAGGCTTCACCCGTGCCGATCACTCTTTCAGCAACCTCTTTCTTCCGTTCGATCATCTCATCGATCTTTTCCTCAAGCGTCCCTGCACAGATGAATTTATGGACCTGGACATTCTTCGTTTGGCCGATACGAAAAGCCCGATCCGTTGCCTGGTTCTCCACGGCGGGGTTCCACCAGCGGTCAAAATGGATCACGTGGTTAGCCCGTGTCAGATTTAAACCGGTGCCGCCTGCTTTGAGAGAGAGGATGAAAAGAAATGGACCGTCATCATGGCCCTGGAAACGTTCAACCATCTGGTCGCGATGTTTTTTCGGAGTTCCTCCGTAGAGGAAGAGGACTTCGCGTCCGAATGTCTCCTGTAAATACCTCTGAAGGATTGCGCCCATTTCTGCAAACTGGGTAAAGATAAGCGCGTGATCACCCACTTCCGCCATCTCTTCTGCTATCTCGGTCAAACGGGTAAGCTTGCCTGATCGTCCGGGCACCGGGGAGTTGTCACCTAAAAAGTGGGCCGGATGGTTACAGACCTGCTTGAGCTTTAAAAGCGTTGCTAAGACAACCCCCTTCCTTTGTATGCCTTCGGTCTCATCCAGCGCCTCCATGGTCTCTTTCACGACGGCTTCGTAGAGCGAGGCCTGTTCTTTTGTTAATGTGCAGAAGACTTTCATCTCCATCTTTTCGGGAAGATCATCAATGATCGTCTTATCGGTTTTGAGGCGGCGAAGGATGAAGGGACCAGTGAGACGTTTTAACCTTTCTGTTGCTTCAGGGTCTCGTGCCGCCTGGATGGGTATGAAGAACCTATTCTTGAACTCCGCCTGAGTTCCAAGAAAATTAGAATTGAGAAACTCCATGATAGACCAGAGATCTCCCACGTTATTCTCAACCGGCGTGCCGGTGAGGGCGATGCGGTAGTCAGCCTGAATAGCCCTTGCGGCCTTGGCCTGTTTGGTTTCCGGATTCTTGATGTTTTGGGCTTCGTCAAGGACGACTCCGACCCAATTGAGATCCTTAAAGGTCTCAAAATCACGGGTGAGTAACGCATAGCTGGAGATGACGATGGCATGCTCCATGGCCTTTGTCTTAAACTCTTTATTCTTCTTCCTTTCGATTCCGTGATGAACCATGACAGGAAGTTCTGGGGTGAAGCGGTTAGACTCTTTTTGCCAGTTGTTGACAACAGATGTTGGGCAGATGAGAAGCACGGGACGTCGCTCCCCTGACTCCCAGTCCTTCTGAAAAAGAGCCAGGGCCTGGATGGTCTTACCCAATCCCATGTCATCGGCCAGACATGCTCCGAGCCCCCACTTCCTTAGGAAACTCAACCAGGAATAGCCGCGCATCTGATAAGGCCGCAATGTTCCATGAAAAGCTTGTGGTTGAGATAATTCCTGGAATGGGATCTTTCCATCCAGTTCCCTTAGGAGATCAGCGATCCAACCCGATGCCGAGATCTCTTCAACCGGAATATTGCCAGGAGCTTTTCCTCCTCCCAGGGCCATTCGGACAACTTTCCGCAGAGTCGTTTGTTCTGATGCCTTCCTTTTCCAAAACTGGATTGCTGCTTGGATCTCCTTTGCATCGAGGAGAACCCACTGGCCGCGAACTTTAACCAGAGGAGCCTTAAACTTTGCCAGCCTCTGGAGCTCTTCGAAAGAGAGCTTTTCACCGCCAAGGGCAACTTCCCAATCGAACTGCACGATCTGGTCGAGAGAGAGGCCGCTCGCGCTTTGCATCTCGGGTGTTTTCACATTGGCCCGGGCTGTGAGACGAAGCTTCGTTCCCTTACGGGTCCACCATGCTGGCAACATGACACCAAAGCCAGACTGTTCGAAGATCAATGCCTTTTGTGTAAGAAATTCGTATGCACCGGTGGCGTCGAGTCTGTAACCTGATGGTGTTGTTGTCCTCAGGCTGGTCTCGATATGAGGACAAATTCCTGATGCCTGGCCGAGAGATAGCAGAAGGTATTCATGGGAGTTGAAATCTCTGTCTGTGAACGGCAAGGTATCTTTACCTTTCCATACCTCTTCCGCTGGGATGAGGAGGCTTGGATCGTGATTGGCTTGAAGAAAGTACCGGACATACCATTTGTCATTCCCATCATGGGGTTCCTCAATACGGAAGCAAAGGCGAAAGGGTGAAGCAGCAGAGACCGATATTGGACGTATCCAATCTTTCAAGTGGTTTATAAGTTGAAGCAACTCCGCAGCCTTTCCCTCTATCCCGCCGTCGTGTGAACACAATCCTTTAAGCCATTGGTCATGGATGTTGTAAAAGTCATCTATCTTCTTCAAGTAGCGACGCTGAGTAACAGGGGCGTGCCAGAAATTTTCTCTCCCTGCTGACCGAACGAGATGATCTACCATTAGGCTTATAAAACCTGAGAGGAGTGAAATTGGAGAGGTAGTGGGAGGCGAAGCATCTTTAAGGCTTAATGCCCGTGCAACGGCTGGCATAGATTTGCTAAGCTTTGATAGCCTTTCACTCTCGAACCCAGAGAAGATCGGTCTCCAGTGAGCTATGGAGATTCCATGAATTTCGCTTATATCGGGAAGAAACTGCCCTCTTGTCACGAACGCAGCGGCGAATCGCAAAGCAATTGCCCAGAAAGTTAGGTCCTTCCCGACAATCATACCCGGTCCCAGGATTTGCTTACCGGTACTTCGACATAAAAATTCTACTGCCTTTTCCAGAGGTAATCGAAAGCCGGTAACTTTCCAAGGAACTAAAGTTGCCTCTCTGGCAGATTCCGGAAACTCACCGATGAGTGGGGAGGAAGGGACAGGCTGGTTGTGCAAAGTTGGAAGCCAGGCAACCATCGGTCGAGTAGATTTTTTAATGACTTTGAAATCAAAGCCTATTTCTTTAAGAACCGAAGATAATTTCTCAACACCAGCATCGCAGCGAAGAGGGTTTGGATTAGCAGGACCGGCTCGCAAATGGTTCTTGCTCCTTGGTTTTCTAACTACTGAGGTTACAGATTCCCCTGGTGTTTCTCCCCAGAGAAGAAACTCCCCTTCAAGAAATGTTGCATGAAGGATAATCATCTTAAAATAGGCGCCTCGTTTGGATTAAAAAATAACACTTTTTAATCTGCACTTCCATAAACATTTTGTCAACTTTCATTGCCATTGAAAATTGGATTGTTTAGAGTAATAATTACTGCTAACACAACAGGTAAAATTACATCACCCCCACCTTTATCCTCCCCCATGAGGGGGAGGGTGGGGTGGGGTGGAGGTTCAGATGCTTTCAAAAAAGATGGGAAGAAGGAAATTTATTAAAACCATCTCATCAACCCTTTTAGGAATCGCCGCTCCCAATATTCTGAAAGTGAGATCATCTTTAGGGAAGATCGAAAAGACGCCAAATCTTGAATATCGAGCCCTCGGAAAGACAGGACTGAAGGTGACCGTGGTGAGCATGGGGGTGATGAATTGCAGCGATCCCGCTGTGCTGCTTCGAGCCTTTGATCTCGGAATCAATTTCTACGATACTGCGGACTGCTATATGCATGGTCATAATGAGGAAATGGTGGGAAAGGCCTTCGAAGGAAAACGGCAAAAGATATTCATTCAGACGAAGGTTCATGCTCATGATGAGAAGCAAATGCGAGCCTCTGTGGAGAGGAGCCTCCGGCGATTAAGGTCGGATTATATTGATGTTCTGGTATGGCATGGTCACTCTTCTCCAGAAGAAGTTTCTAATGCCAGTCTCTTCGAATTCATGTCAAAGATGGAAAAGGAAGGCAAAGTCCGATTCAGCGGTTTTTCGGCACACAGTAAAATGGCTCCTCTGTTGAGAGAAGCGGCGAAATCGAATCTTCACGACGTCGCCTTGGTCTCTTATAATTTTACCCATTCAAAAGATTTGAAGGAGGCCGTAGCATTGGCAGCCAAATCAGGGATAGGTATTGTGGCCATGAAGACCCAGGCGGGGGGCTACAAGAAGGAGAAGATGGGGGGCCTCAGCCCTCACCAGGCTGCCCTCAAATACATATTGATGGACCAGAACGTTTCAGCAGCTGTTCCAGGGGTGACGACGATTGAACAGATCGAGGAGTGTGCGGCTGTCATGGGAGCTTCTTTTTCGAAAAAGAATTTGAATGAACTGAAACAATATCAATCTTTCCTTCAGGGAAGAATTTGTACCATGTGCGGGGGATGTATAGGAGAATGTCCTTACGGGGTGTTTCGTAGCGATTTGTTAAGGGTCGTAATGTATCACGACGGGTATGAAAATGATTCTCTTGTGAGAGAATCATTAGGAGGAATTACAAAACAACACCTTCAAGCTTGTACGGAATGTTCCTCCTGCTCCGTGGTTTGCAGGAGAGAGCTTGACATGAAAGCACAGATAAAGTTGGCACAAGAGTTTATAGTTCGGAGTTAATCTAAGCCATATAATTAGCTTGTAGCGCAAGCCTTTAGGCTTGCTTCACGTTGCAGGGCTGAAGCCCTGCGTTACCTAAAATTAATTGCCGTTAGTTTAATTTTAAGGAGACAAATACATGACCTTTAGAATGTCGAAAACAATTTTTGTTTTGATAGTGATATTCATAGGGAGTAAAACCGCTTTAGGAGCCTCCTTGGAGTCCCTTATATCAAAGAGAGATCTACCGGCAGGATGGGCTCTAATCCGAGGCCCTCAAACCTATAACAAGAAGACTCTCTTTGGGCATATCAACGGTCAGGCAGAGCTCTTTTTAAAATACGGATTTCAAAAGTCGGTTTTTTCCATTTATCAAAGCAAGAAGAACCGTGAAAATCAGATCGAGGTGGATATTTATGATATGGGGAATGTGCTTCAGGCCTTTGGAATATTTTCAAGGTTTAGAAATGAGGATCGGCCTGGAGGATTTGGATTGGATTCCTTCCTTGATGATCATTCCTCTTTCTTTTACAAAGGCAAATATTTTGTCATGGCCTATGCTACAGAATCAAATCCTGATATCCTGAGACAATTTTCTACACTCATCTTATTAAAGATGTTGGATTCTTCACTCCCTCCCAAAGAGATTAGTTATTTTCCTAAGCATGGACTCAAACCAGGTTCTATCCAATACTTTCCCGAAGGCCTTTTAGGACATCAATTTTTAAAAAGGGGGTTCCAAGGAATCTATGTAGAGAAGGTTGAGGTTCAGGCTGGGGCTAAAGCAAAGGCTGAGGTTAAGGTTAAGGTTGAGGATAAAGACAAAGCAAAAACTGGGGACACGGAATTCCATCTTTTTTTGGCCATTTTTAAAGATTCTCAGGAAGCGATGAATGCTCTAAAGGTTTATAAAGATGATCTCTCCAAAAAAGGAAAGGTTTCTTCTGGAAGTTTAATTGAATTTGGGACCAGGGCCTTGAAGGGAGAAGACCCCTATCAAGGGAAGGTTATCGTCCTTCAGAAAGGGTTTTATCTTCTGGGTGTAGTCGGTTTTGAGAAAGAGGAGGAAGCTGAAAATCGTTTAGCTGAATTTATAAAGAATGTAAAATTAACCTCTTAACCAGGGTCCGTTTCAGAAAAGACCGTGTTTCACCCTCACCCCAAAATTTTTAATCAAACTCTTTCTTTCCCCTAATCTCCCGATCTCCCCAACTCCCCATTTTGCTTTTCTATTGGAAGTTTAATCCGGAAGGTGGATCCTTTTCCTATCTCGCTTTCCACTTCGATCTCGCCATTGTGGCTTTGAATGATTCCATAACTGATCGCCAATCCCAACCCTGTTCCTTTGCCTGTTTCTTTGGTCGTAAAGAAAGGAGCAAAGAGTTTGGAGAGATGTTCTTTGTTCATACCACACCCTGTATCGGTGAATGAAATTTCGGCCATCTTGTCCTTTAATTCTGTTTTGATCGTCAGGGTGCCGCCGTTTCCTGCCATGGCATCGGCTGCGTTAAGAAGAATATTCATAAAAACCTGCTGAACCTGGTCTGCATCGACGAAAAGCAATGGGGTCCCTGCTTTAAATTCCTTCACGATTCTAATATTCTGAAATGGGGCTTGTTTTTCAACAAGGGTGACCGTATTGTCAAGTAATGTGTGGATATCCCATTCTTTCTTATCTGGTTTCCTCTGGCGAGCGAAGTCTAAAAGCCCCCTTACAATATTTCGGCATCGAGTGGTCTGTTGAACAATATTCTCTAAATCTTTTTTCCAAGGATGTGTTTCATCCACCTTTTTAAGCATCAGGGAACTGAAGGTGAGAACCCCGGTGAGGGGATTGTTGATCTCATGAGCCACCCCTGCGGCAAGTTCTCCCAGAGCGGCCATCTTCCCGGCACGGATAAGTTGATCCTGCACTTGCTGAAGTTCCTGGGTACGCTCCTGAACACGTTGCTCGAGGGTTTGAGTCCATTCCTCAATGGCATCACGAGATCGCTTCAGTTCTAAGATCATATTGTTGAATGAATCAGAAAGCTCTCCAAGCTCATCATGAGACCGAATCCCCACAGTCTGATCTAAATTTCCATGGGCAGCCTTCTTTGTGGCTGCCAGGAGTTTATCGATGGGTCGGTTCACAAATCGGGTAAGGAGTAAACTTAACAAAAAACTCAGGATGATGACGCTGACGATTCCTGAGATCATCATCCTGTTGTAGATTTGAGCCTTTTCCTTTTCGAACTCTTCAAGACTGATTTTCGTGTCAAGGACGCCAAGGACATTCAAGGTTTTGGGATGGCAGGGGTAACAGGAGGGTTCATTATAAATAGGGTTGATCAATCCAAGAAGACTTCCCTTTTCTGTATGATAAATGCGGGTTTTGCTATCGGAGGGTAGAAGGACTTTTGCCTCGTCCTCCCTGTGACATCCATAACAGGCTTCGGCCTGCTTGTCGACCACGGTTCCAACCTTCGTGCTATCCGAAGAGACCGTGATCATACCCTGTTTGTTAAAAATTCTGACCTCAGCGATTCCTTTTCTCCGGGCGACATCATCGATGATTCGCTGATATTCATCCCTTCGATCCTTGATCATGGCATAGCGAATACTCAAACGGATAGTCTCGCTGAGGTTGAACGCTTCCTCTTCTGTTTTGTCAAGGATCTGCCGGGAGAGAGAACGAATGTTGAGATAAAGGAAGACCCCTTCAATCGCCACGACGGCAATGATAACGATGAGGAGGATCTTTGCCTTTAAACTTTTTAAAACCATAAATCACCCTTTCCCCCACTATTCCATTATTCCACCATTCCAATATTATCATAATTATTAACAGGAGGTAAACCCCCTAATTCCATCCTCTCAATTGGTAATATTCTTTCAGCATGAACTCTAAATCTTCATGTTGAATCGTTTTTTCCGTTCCCTGGAGAACCTCTCGAAAGAATCGACGAGGCAGTTTATCTTCTTTTTTCGTCACTCCTTCTTGTTGATTGAAAGAGTGCGCGAGATTGATAATTCCGGAAGCCATAGTTTTTAGGCCTTTCTTTTCAAGCGAAAGGTTGCAAGTAAATTTTATAATCTCCTGGAGATCCTTCCAGGTGATTAAATCCCGATAAAACCGGCAGAGGATCAGGGCATCGAAAAGAGTCATCTTGTCCTCATAATCCACAAAAAGCTTGGCCTTCCCCTTTATTTGATCAGGATCAATCTGCCCAGAAAGTTCAGACTTATAGAAGGTCGCCCTCAGATGGCAAGCCCCCCGATCCGATGTGGCATAAGCAAGCCCCATCCCTTTTAATACCCGAGGGTCGAAACCGGCAGGTTCCAAACCCTTCACATGGATCGCTTCATCTTCCATTCCCCAAACCTCTGCCGCATGTCGTACCCCTCCGGATAAGATCTTGCCCACTCCCTTTTGGTAAGCGATTTTTTTTAAAATTTCAGAAATTCCATCCACATCTCCATAACTGAGTTTGTCTTTTATCTTCTTTCTTTTTGAGGCCTCAATAGCAAAGGCAGCTAAGTTTCCTGCTGTAATGGTATCCATACCCAGACGGTCACACAGGTCGTTGAGGTAAATGATCTCTTCGATAGATTTAACCATACAGAGCCCCCCGAAGGCATATATGGTTTCATATTCGGGGCCCCTGATGCGGAGGCCTCGATGTCTACCTTTTCGGACCTCAGAGATTTTTCCACAGGACATAAAGCAATGAGGACAGGCTGAGGAAGTCACTTCACAGCGTTCCATCAGGCTTTCAGCGCTGATCCCTTCCCATCCCTCTACAGTCCCTTTGGCCCAATATTGGGTAGGAAAGGCGCCAATGGTGTTCATGATGGAAACCAGCATGGGGGTTCCATATTTTTTATAAATGTTAACAATTTGATTGTCTTTAACTCGGTCTTTGAACTCCTGCGCCAATCTTTTCAGAGAAAAGGGATCAACAACTTCTCGGCGCTTCTTGCCATGGAAGACAATTCCCTTCAACTTCTTTGATCCCATCACAGCGCCGATTCCAGCCCTTCCGAGGGAGCGCCCATGTTCACTCTCGATGACAGCAAATTTGACCAAATTCTCCCCGGCTGGACCGATGACCAGAGCGCCAGAATCCTTGCCAACCTTTTTAAGAATGGCCTCTTCTGCCTCATAAGTCTCTTTTCCCCAGAGGAAAGAAGCAGTGTGGAAGAGGACTTCCTTATCGCTGATTTCGAGAAAGATGGGATGATTTGATTTTCCCTCAATGATGATGGCATCATAACCAGTTCGGCTGAGGGAGAGGGTGATTTTTCCTCCGGAGTAGGATTCAGAGTAGATTCCAGTCTGGGGAGATTTGGTGAAGACTGCGTAACGGCTGGAACCGTAAAAAGGGGTGTCCGCCAAGGGACCTAATGTGATGATGAGGCGGTTTTCATGTGAAAAGGGATCAATATGGAGGGGATTTTCTTTAAGAAGAAGGTAAGACCCTAACCCCTTTCCACCCAGATAGGACCGAAGAATGGATTCAGGAATGGGTTCAACCGTCGTCTTTTGCTTAGAGAGATCGATTCGAAGAAGTTGATTGAAGAAGCCTTTCATAATTCCTATCTTAAAAGAAATTGGAGGGCTAAATCAAGGAGGGATCTCGGAAGATGTTACTCGTGATAGTGATTTGTGCTGGTGATTCGTATTTTAGGCGATTGATTCACTAATACCCTTCACCCACCACCAACACTATTTATTTTTCAGGGTCATTCGAGTGGGTTTATGGTATAAATGTTTATCATTACATGAAATTCCCAAGAGGGTTTTTTTATGAAAGAGATGGTTCATTCCGAACGGAGAGGGTTTATAAAAAGAATGGAATCTTGATTGCCCTATTTCAACAAAGGAGAGCTCTATGCAGAAGATAAGGAGAGGGAATAGAAATGTTTTAACAACCATTATAGTTCTTTCATTATTATCTTTCGCAGGCCTTCTAATCGCTGACAATGGAGATGAGGACTTGCTAAGACAGGCTAAAAACATTTTTGGCCCTTTACCACAAGTCATGACGTCTGAAAAAAATCCTATCACCCCTGAAAAGGTCAAATTAGGGAAAATACTTTTTTACGAAACACGAATTTCTGTAGACGGGACAGTAAGCTGTGCAAGATGCCATCCGATCGGTTTGTATGCGGCTGATGGGTTAAAAAAGTCTATAGGGAATAATTGCAAAGTCAACCCGAGAAATACCCCCACCATTTTTAATGCAGCAGGGCAGATTTCCGCGCATTGGATAGGAAACCGAATAGATGTGGAAGACCAGGCAAGACAATCGGTGATCGGTCCGCCTTCATTTGGAATGCCTTCTTATGAGGCAGTGGAAAAAAAACTTAAAGAGATAAAAGGATATATGGACCTGTTTAAGAACGCATTCCCGGGAGAGGCCAATCCGATAACCGTAGATAATTTTGCAAAAGCCATCGGCGCTTTGAGAGTTACATTTTTGAAATCCTTAACAGGGAAGATTCCTGAAGATGCTCTAAAGGTTCCTTTGCTGCCCTCAACAGAGTAAGCTATCGTCTCCCCGGTTTTGCACTCACTACAGCCTTTGCCTCAGAGTACCCTTACCACTTCAGCGTGGTCATTACGCCATAATGCTCCGAGGGAGAGGCGCCGTCCACCGGTTTCATAACTGCTCTCTTTTTCAGAATATTGTCATGCACGTGCTTGACAGGCATCACACATATGTTTTAAATGAGGACCATAGATTTTTGAAATTCTCGCAGAAAGAGTCTCCGACAGTTTTGCCGATTCTTGAAAGTTTTGTCGAAATATTCATAATGCATCGGTATTAAATCGAAAATTTGACGTTTCGAATTTTTGCCTTCAACTTAATTGTCGGCAGGACTCAATTAACGGATGATGATCTTGAAATTTCAAAAATTTATTAACTTCATGCAATCATTAGATATTTCTTTCATTTCAAAGATTTTCTAGACCTGGGCATTAAAGTTGCAGATCAATTTAGAGGATTTTTAATGGTAGGCAAACGAAAACTATTCATTCTTGCAATCGTTCTCATCCCACTTCTTCTTGGAATGACACCGCTGAACTTGTTTAATAAACTATCCGGTCATTGTCCATTTTCTCAAGGCAAACAAATCCAGAGGGCGAGTTCTTGCCTTTTCCATTCGATTATCTCCCAAGATGATTTTAATATACCAAGTTTAAATTCAGCCCTACTGGAAAAGGAATCAACACCTTCATTTCATATCACGGCGTATAATTCGACCCGCTCTCATATTTCCCTAATATCTTTTCCCCTCCTCTGCTAATTCCTACCAAAGCAATTTATCTATTTAAATCATTCGCAGAATTGTTTTGCCAAGATATTCCATTTACTATTTTGTTCATAAAGACCAGAATATGCAATGCATACAAAGGAGATTTAAAATGACACAGCAAAAAAGATCAGATACCAATATAAGCAAGAGGTTTGCGGCAAGTAGCGCTATTGTCCTTTCGTTTATTGTGGGGCTGGAAATTGTTATTATGATCAGCCCGTTTGCTTTCTTTTTCTATGCAGCATTCAACCCATTTTTGCTTGCATTGAATCAATCGTCGATGAGTCGTTGGCTGACAGCCTTCTTTCTTCCTCACATGGTCGTTCCACCCAATGAGGCATTGACGGTTATTCGTATTTTAGGATCGGTGTTTTTTGTGGGTGGGATGCTAATATTTCTTGTTTGTGCTGGACAGGTCTACATAGGCAAGGTGTTGAAAAAGGGTGTTGCGACGAAAGGATTTTATACCTTTATCCGCCATCCCCAATACCTTGGCCTTGGATTGGGAGCTTTGGGGCTGGCTATCATGTGGCCCAGATTCTTGACGCTTACGCTTTTTGCAGTAATGCTATTTTTGTATTATCTTCTCGCCAAAGACGAGGAGCGCAGGATGACAAATCGTTTTGGAGAAAGCTATGTAGTTTATATGGATCGGACGGGAATGTTCCTTCCCCGTTTCATTGAGAAAGTATTGACAAGAAACTCAAAGTCACAAAAACGTCTGGGTTTCGGGAAAGCCATTCTCATCTTTGCGGTGCTTCTTGTAGTCGTCATAGGAAGCGGATTCATTTTACGAACCTATACCATCCATCATCTTCCACTGGTGCAAGTCAACCGTGTTGATGTGATCGCTATAACAAAAGAAGACCTAATAGCGGTAAAACAATTGCTTCCTTCAGTGCTTGAGGATCCTGCCATTGGCTCAAAGTTGCAAGCAATCGAAAATATCGAAGGTCATCGCGTCCTTGCCTATTTCATCCCGGTTGATTATGTGATGCAAGGAATGATCGCTAATACGGGTGGGGAATGGAAACTGTTCGAGCAGCACAAAACGATTGGTATGATTACTGAATATATTTTTCATCCGTTCACTCATTTAACAGAAGGACATGCTCATCACCCTGGAATGCAGGCTCACAATCCGAATTTGCATAATAGTCCGGCGATGAGACGGAGGATCATCTTCATCGAGTTATCTTCCAGTCATGGAGAGTTTACATCACCCTTTGATGATTTTGGCATCAACATCACACGGACGCCACTTTTCTTTGTCGATGTGCATCTTCATACAGGGGAAATTCTTCAAATACGAGATACACCTACAGGAAGCGGATGGGGCACTGTGCCAACACCGATATTTTAGAGGGAGGTCTTTCTCTTAGGGAGACTATATGATTCCACTCAGCGTTCTATTCACAAGGGTTTTCAAACTTGGGGCCACAGCGTATGGCGGGCCTGGAATGATCAGCCACATCAAGGAGACGACTGTAAATCGATACGGCTGGGTGAAAGAAGGGGAGTTCATGCGAGGGGTGGCTCTCTGCCAGTTGATCCCGGGTGCTACCATGGTCCAGATAGTCACTTATATCGGGTATCGGATGAGAGGAATCTGGGGTGCCCTTGCAGCCGCTGTAGCTTTTGTTCTCCCGGCATTTATCGCAATCCTGGTTCTCTCCACCATCTATTTCAAATACCATAGTCTCTGGTTTATCCAGGCTCTTTTTAAGGGATTGGGAGCAATTGTAGTGGCCATCATCCTCAATGCCTGCATCACCTTCGGCAGACCCATTTTCAAGGATTGGAAAGTGATTCTCATAGCCGCAGCGGCTTTTCTTGCCATTTATAAAAAGATCAACCTTCCATACATTCTTCTCACTGGTGGACTCCTATCGATTATCATTTGGGGTCTTCTCAAGTAAATTCGTAGAATCCCTTGCCCGACCTATTGACAATATGCTTTTTTTAGCATATCGTATGGTTCATTCTTTTTGGGGGAGGTCTTGAATGGAAATCAAAGCGAAATTCTGGATCGAAAATAAAGGTGAAGTGGTGCTTGGAGGCGGCAAAACGGCACTACTTGGGGCTGTTGATCGGCTGGGTTCTATTCAAGCTGCGGCGGATGAATTTGGGATGTCTTATCGACATGCATGGGGTGCGATTAAAAAAATTGAACAACGGGCAGGATTTAAAATCGTGGATACGAAATTGGGCGGTAAGGAAGGAGGGGGAGCCCGATTAACTCAGCAGGGAAAGGCCTTTGTTGACCGAGTGGATTCGTTATTAAGTGATCTCAGCAGAATGGTGGAGAAGAGATTTAAACAGAAGTCTGGAAAATGCTCATTATTATAAAGTGGAATATCATGCGCTTGTGGGGCAACGACTATAACAAGATGGAGTTTGCTGGCGCCTTTGGCGATCTGGGGACTTTGATTCCTTTTGTCGTGGGCTACATCACCCTTAATAAAATGGACCCTTTGGGTATTCTCGTTGCCTTTGGCGTCTTTAAAATTTTTGTTGGACTTTATTTCAAGACTCCCGTTCCCATTCAACCCATGAAGGCAATCGGAGGAATGGCCATCGCCCATTCAGGGTCTATCACTCCTGGGATGATCTTGGGATCAGGAATTTTCACTGGACTCTTTTGGCTTCTTATGGGAGCTACCGGAGCGATTACATGGATCGAAAAGATTACTACGAAGCCTGTGGTTCGAGGCATCATGCTTGGATTAGGCTTGAGTTTCATTATGGAAGGTTTAGGGATGATGAAGGTGCAGCCCCTGTTCGCAATCGGGGGAGTGGTCATTACCCTGTTTCTTCTGAATAGCAAGCGTTTTCCCGCCATGTTGTGCCTTCTGGCATATGGAATCACGGTGGCCTTTATCCAAAAACCAGAATTGATTGGAGAGCTTTCAAATCTTTCGATTCGATTTCGATTGCCTGAGTTGGCCTTTGGACAAATTTCGTGGAAAGAACTTCTCTCTGGCTTTTTCATTTTGGGACTTCCCCAAGCTCCTCTCACCCTCGGGAATGCTATCATCGGCACTGTAGCCGAAAATAATCAATATTTTCCCGATCGAAAAGTCACGGCCAAAACAATCAGCCTTGATCATGGTGTCATGAACCTAATCAGTACTTGCATCGGAGGCGTTCCCATGTGCCATGGGGCAGGAGGCATGGCCGGTCATATTCGATTTGGCGCCAGGACAGGAGGGGCGTTGGTCATTCTGGGTTTGATCGTACTTCTGACAGGGCTTTTTTTAAGCGACTCAGTAGCCCTCCTTTTTCAAGTCTTTCCTCGCCCAATTCTGGGTGTGATCCTTTTTTTCGCTGGGGTGGAACTGGCGCTGGTCATTCGGGACATCAAACTGAAGAAGCAGAATCTTTTCGTCCTTCTTGTGACGGCCGGCACAGCCATGTGGAATATGGGGGTAGCTTATCTGGCAGGGTTATTACTGTATTACGGTCTCCAACGCCGCTGGTTCAGGATATAAGGCGTTCTCAGCCCTGTTTCACCACGATGTCCAAAATCTTGGCAGACGAAGCAGCGGTCTTCCAGTTATGTTTTATTCCTGCTGAAATGAAATAGGTTTCCATGGGCCTCAGTAATTTCTTCTCTTCACCCATAGACATCTCTATCTCACCTTCAATCACAACTCCGCACTGGTCGAAAGGATGGTCATGAGCAACCCCTTCTTTGTCCGGAGCGATTTCCATAACAGCCATGGTTAAATTTTTCCCTGATTCTAATTTACTCCAGATGCCAAGCCGAAATTCCTCCAGTTTTAATGTTTTGAGATCCCAGAATCCCATCTTTTATCTCCTGTATTTCAAGCTTGGGAATTTTAAAATCGGATCTATTTTATGGTTTGCAGGTTACATAACAAACCCCAGTGGGTGTTTCTATGGCATAGGGGAAATATAGCCAATTTCAGATTTTAGATTGTGGATTTCGGAATGGAGAGCAAATTTAAATCTGAAAGGATCGGGATATATGAGAAGATGTGTCCAATTTCCGCAATCCGCATTCAGCCATCCGAAATTGAATTACGTGCCCATTCCGATCTCTTTTAACTTCGCGACGATCTTTTCCTTGTCCAAGACTCCCACATGTCTGAAAACTTCTTTTCCCTTTGAGTCGAAGAAGACGAGGGTGGGGATGAGTTGCACTTTATACTCCCTGGCGAGGTTTTGATATTTATAAACATCAATCACCAAAGTTCGAGCCCTTCCTGTATATTCTTTGTCAATCTCTCTAAGGATGGGTCTCATCTGACGGCAGGGGACGCAGGAATTCGCCCCAAAATCCACCAAAATGGGCTTCCCGCTGGCGAGAGCCTGTTTGAAATCTTCTTCCGTATTTGATTCAGGTGCCTTGGCGGTAATTTTCTGTAAACGCTCCTGGTTAATTTCAACTTTGGCATTTTTTCGAAGCTCCCCTAAAAACTGCCCCCATGCTTCCCTTTGTTTTGCTTCCCGAATGATCTGTTCAATCGCCGGAGCCACCTCTTTTAGGGGTTTCCCCTCCATTCGATCCTTGTACATCTTATAGAATCCTTCTATCTCCTCACGTGTTACCTCAGGTGGGGAAGAAAACTTTTTCTCCATAAACTCGGTGATGATGGTTTCCTCAGGCGACCGAGAACCTTTTTCTGCATCCTTGTAGGTTTTAACGGGAGTAGAAAGACCCTGTTTCTTTGCTTCTTGTAAAAGGAGTGTCTTCATGACCATTCCTTCAAGAAATTTATTGGGTTCCTCCCGTAGCATATCTCGTATTAAAGGGGTTTCCACATTGGCCAGTTCTTTATTAAACTGCTCTACTGTGACCTTTTCATCATTCACCCGAGCAAGAACTTGCCGGTTTGGATTCTCGAGATAAAAAAAGTAAAAAAGAAAGGCCCCTGCCAGCACAACGATTGCAATGGCCACAAAAATAATAATTTTTCTCTTCATCGTTCCTCCCTTAGATTCAGTGGATTGTTCTTCAACTGTGCTATCCATTTAAGCCTGCTCCTTTCATTATTTTGAGACGGTTTGTTTCAAACTCCTTTGTAAATAATAAAAGACATTTTTTCAACTCCAGTTCATCGTTAACCAGTTTCAAGGCAAAAGCCATACAGGTAGGTTCCCCGCATTCCTTACAGTTCTTGCCGGGTAGAAGTTTAAAGACCTCAAGGGGCCTTAAAATCGGTCTGGAGGTATAGGTACTTCGTGAGTGCAATCTGTCGGGGCCGAAATGTAATGAGTCGTCCTCGTCTCTTTACGGTTAGAATTTTTTCTTCCTCGAAATAATGAAGCCCTTTAAGGGCCGTATTGAGATAAGGGAGCATCTCACTGATATCCTCAGAGAGATCCACCATCGCATTCACCTTCTGGGATGAAGGATTACAATCTGAGAGGACGATTCTTATTTGATACTTTTTAATTAACATTTTTCGTATCTTTTTCAACTCCCAAGAGACAATGAGGGGACATCGACTCCGGCCGCACTGAGGAGTTCAAGCAGGACGTTAGGTTTCTCCTGATATTCTTCTGAAAACAGCGGATCACAGGTTTGCCCATCGTTGCCTTGGGATTGATTTCAATTCGGTCAGCGATGGTCATAATAAACCTCCTTTACGCCTTGCTCTCGTTACCAATAATACAAAAGAATAAGGGCGTTGACAAGGTTCAAGGAGTTGCGACAGCAATTCTCGGTGAGTTCAAAAACTATTGAGATTCTTCGCTTCGCTCAGAATGACAACTGGGGACTTTCGTAATGTCATTCTGAAGGAGCCCTAGCGACTGAAGAATCTCGCTGTATTTTCACCGAGAATTGCTGGAGTTGCGACTGTTCTATTTGTGGTTGGAGGGGATGTTGGTTCTAAGTCTATGCTCTACGCCTGCCGGCAGGCAGGCGCAATCCGCTTGACAAAATTCTATATATATGTTTTAAACATATATAAAACAAAAACATGTGTAACCCTAATCGTAAGAACTGTCACGAAGTAAATTTCAATCCTAATGCCTGCGGATGCTCGGAACAGAGAGTTCCGAGACTTCTTCAGCCTTTTATTCTTCTTGTCCTCAAAGGGAAGGATTCCTATGGATATGAGCTTATAGAAAAAATAGGCGAGTTTCGATTCCACAACAGCCCCCCCGATGTTGGGGCGGTTTATCGAAATCTCCGGGCCATGGAAAAAGAAGGATGGGTGAAATCAAAATGGGACACTAAAGGGGCTGGTCCTGCAAAAAGAATATATCGGATTACACCTCAAGGAGAGGAGATTTTGCATGGATGGGCAATCACCCTGAGAAAAAGGAAGGAGGCACTCGAACAATTCTTAAAGCATTACCAAAGTCATTATGAAAAGAGTCAGAGAAATGAAAGGAGGTGATTACCATGTGTTGCGAACCAAAATGGGGGCATCATTCACCCATGGGGCACGATTTCTCTGGCGGTTGCTGTATGCCCTATGGCCACCATCATCGCACTCCTGAAGAGGAGAAGGAAATGCTGGAAAGTTACAAAAGGGATCTCGAAGACGAGATTTCCCGGGTGGAGGCAAGGATAAAAAAGATTCAAAAGTAGTTTGTACCGGATTGGAGAAAGGGCAACCCCTTTCTCCAATCTTAATGAGGAGAACATTGGAAAATAAATCAGCTCTCACTGTTGAGGGTCTTACCAAGTATTACAACAGCTTTCTGGCTGTCGATCACATTCACTTTCAGGTCCGGAGAGGTGAAATTTTTGGATTCCTCGGCCCGAATGGCGCTGGAAAGACAACGACCATTCGAATGCTCTGCGGCTTGATCACCCCTTCCGATGGAAAAGCCAATATCATGGGTTTCGATATCCAGAAGGAAACCGTTGAGGTAAAGCGCCGAATTGGAGTGGTCCCTGAAATCTCAAACCTCTATGAGGAATTGACGAGTTTCGAAAATCTCGTCTTCATGGGGCAACTCTACGGAGTCCCTAAAAGCCATCTCGGGAAAAGGGCCGAGGAACTGATTCAGCTCATCCGATTGGAAGGGAAGAAAGATGCTCTTTTCTCCGCACTTTCAAAAGGCATGAAACGGAACCTCACCATTGCCGCCGCCTTGGTCCACGATCCCCCACTCATCTTCTTGGATGAACCGACCAGTGGTCTTGATGTCGTGAACTCTCGGAATCTAAGAACAATGATCAGGCAGTTCAACCAACGCGGAACGACCATTTTCCTGACCACCCATAACATTGAAGAAGCAAATCTTCTCTGCCATCGGATTGCTGTCATTGTGAAAGGGAAAATTATTGCTGTTGATACCCCGGAGGCATTGAAGAAGTCCGTACAGGAAAAATCGATGGTCGAGTTGGGGATGGAAAATCCAAACCTTCCAGACTTACTCGATTCGATTAAAGCGTTCGATGGTGTTGATACCGTAAGCCGGCGTCAGGGCCGCTTCGTTATAGGATTTAAAGGGGGTCCTCCTTGGGGGTCTTTCCTCCAATACCTTCAGGAGAGGGGAGTCTCGGTTACATCCGTAAACACGCTCCAGCCAACCCTGGAAGATGCCTTTGTGAAGATTACGGGATTGGACAGGGAGATTATGATGATGGAAAAGGAGGGGAAAAAAGGGTGATGATCTCAAAGGAATTGAAGGCGATCTATTTTATCAGTCTTAAAGACATCAAGAGCTATTATTTTAAACCGCCCAATATCTCTTGGGGGATCATTTTTCCTATGGCGATGGCGCTTGCCTTTTACCTGAGAAATCCCACAAAGATGATTGATCTCATTCCCGGTCTTCTGGGAATGACGATCCTTTTCGGGTCAACCTCTATGGAGGCTGTGGTCATCACTTTTGAGCGAAGGTTAGGTTCTTTCGAACGTCTGCTTCTGGCGCCGGTTTCGCTCGCAGGGGTGCTGATGGGGAAAATAATTGGGGGGGCGTTCTTTGGTTTCATCGTTGCCTGTGCTGTGCTGATCGCCTCGCTTTTCGTCTTTTCTTTTCCAAATTTCGATCTGATTCGTTTGGTCCCTTCCCTCGTCTTATCATCGATGGCCTTCTCAGCGCTGGGTGGCTTCATATCCGTTGCAGTGAAGGAGGTCTTCGAAGCTCAAACCCTGGCCAATCTCTTCCGCTTTCCCATGATCTTTCTGAGCGGTGTCTTCATTCCCATCGAAACCCTCCCCCTGCCAGTTCGCGTGATCTCTTACCTACTTCCATTAACTTATAGCGCAGAATCTTTGCGGAATTCCCTGCTCATTCCCCGTAACATCGTTCCTTATTGGGTTTCTATTTTTGTCTTAGCCGCATTTTCATTGGCCCTCTATTGGATGAGTGTCAAGGTTTTGAAAAAAAGATTGGGCTGAAGCCTTATATCTTTCTCGATCCACAAAACCGCATGACTCAAATTAGGAGATATGACCGATGGAAATCTTCGATCTCAATGATTCAAATGTCTATCCCTTTGAAGAAAGAGATAAGAATGTCCTTTTCCAGTCCGGAGTCTTTAAAGTCAGATTGATCCAGTTGGAAGCCGGAGGGGAGATTCCACCCTGCAATATGGCAATGAATGTGCTTTTTTGTATTCTTCAGGGGGAGGGGGTCATCGTCGTTAACGAGGTCTCCAATCAAGTTAAACCTCATTCTTTGGTCATCACTCCTCCCGCAACTATCTCCATGAAGAGTGAGAAGGGAATGAGGCTGTTCGGTATTCAAATTGTAGGAGGCAAGCCGTAAAAAACAGGCCTAAAGAGGGTAAGGCAATTTTCTGGATTCGACGGTTTTGTCTTTTAATAAAGAATTTGTCGAAAGCTTTCTAACCACCCGATACCAAAAACAAAATTTATATTCGCCATCTTCTTTAGTCGACATCTTCGTCGAGTAACTCCCAACCATTCCCTCAAAACCGGTCTTAGAAATTACTTATAACAGGTTGTAATCATAAGAGATTCCCCCTATTTAGAACATTCCAGGAACCCTTGGCACAGATGTTGCTTTTCATATAGGCAAATTCAAACTCAATTTTGAGGATCTTCGATGTCTAATAGGTCAAAAATCATATTCTCCGTTACTGCTATCCTACTCATACCGATTCTGCTCGGTATGACCCCGCTAAACATGGTTCAAAAAATTGGGGCTGGTTGTCCTTTTTCTCAAGGTAAGCAAGCGCTGACATGCAATCCCTGTCCTTTCAATTCCATCATCTCTCAAGAAGACCACGGGATTGCAGATCTACCTTCAACGCTCTTTGTTGGCACATCCATTGATTTACCCGGTTTCGAGGTTTTGAACTCTCACGCGATCACTTCAAATAGTCTCCTAAGCCCATTACCTCTTCGCTGTTAATTCCTATCCAAAATAACTCGTCCATTTAATTCATCTCATTCGCAAAATTACTACGCAAGAAATTCTCTCAACTATTTTCTCCTCAGAGGTCAAGAAAGTCACACTGAGGATGCTGAAACTGCGAAGAAAGGAGGTGAATTTCAATGAAAAAGACCACAATCATTGCGTTGAGTTTGACGTTGGCTTTGGCCCTGATGACATCAGCAGCGCTGGCCTGGGGGCCTGGCCGAGGCTATGGTATGGGACCCGGATATGGTACCCCTGCCATTCCCAATCTGACGGCGGAGCAATCTTCGAAGATTCAGGCTTTGCAGAAGGCCCACATGGATGAGATCGCACCGCTTCAGGAGGAGCTATTCAAAAAGAGCACAGAGCTTCGGAGTCTCTGGCTAACTCCCAATCCTGACCAGGCTGCCATCACAGCAAAGCAGAAGGAGATTCTGAATCTCCAGACCAAACTCCAGGAAAAGGGAACGAATTTTAGGCTCGAAATCAGTAAGCTGCTCACTCCGGAACAGCAAGCCCAGTTAGCCACCTATGGTTCAGGCTTTGGCCCCAGGATGGGGAAGATGGGCCGTGGAGGCCGCTGGTAGTCGGAGAGGGGGGGCGATATTTTTCGCCCCCCCTCTAATCCAGGAGAAGAAAAATGAAATCCAAAAAGATTCTCATTGTAGAGGATGATTTTTTCTCCAGAGGGGCCATGGAGAAGATTCTTGAAAGTTACCATTATGAGACTTATTCCTGCGCAACGGCAGAAGAGGCGGTTATCAAGTTACAAGAGGAATCTTTCGGAATCCTGATCACCGACCTCCGGATGCAAGAAATGGATGGACTTGAGTTGATCAGGGAAGCCAGGAAAATCCATCCGGAAATATTAACCATCTTAGTGACCGGTTGTGCGATCGAGGAAATTAAGCTCAAGGCAAAAGAGGAGGGGGTGCATGGATTCTTTTCGAAACCAATTGTGTGGGATGAACTCATCGCTTTACTGGAAGTCCTTACAAGAACGGGGAAGAGTAACAATCAGAATATACAAAAGGGTAAAGGGAACAGAGGATATTCATCATTGCAGCGCGGAATCTTTATTATGCTCATACTCACTTTACTCGGCATTCAGTTTTCAGAAGCCCAGGACCGGTTTCCTGAATTGGATAGGCCAAGCTTGAGGATGGACAGTCAGGGACGATGCTGGAAATCATCTTCCTTTGCCCTTACGGAAGAGCAGATGAAAGCGCTCGAAAACCTTCAGCGCGCCTACCAGGAAGAATTAGCGCCCAAATATAGGGAACTTATGACATTAAGAATTGAGTTGCAATGTTATGTCTTAGACAAAAGTATCAAACCCCAGGATATAATGGAACGTCATAAGAAATTGCTTGCTCTTCAAACGGAACTTGAAACCCTCTCTTTTTCATACCAGATGAAGGCCCGATCCATATTGACGAGAGAGCAATTGGAACGACTTCCTCAGGATTGTTTACTGGAAATGGGAACGGGATACGGAACAGGGATGGGAATTGGCAGAGGCCCACGAAGGGGACCACGCTGGTAAATAGAAAATACACTTGTGAAGGAGGAACAATCGATGAAAAATGTGATGCGTTGGGGATTCTTTTTTGTAGGGATAGCTATTCTCTTCTTGATATTTTTCCATTACTTCGCGCCTCCTTTCTGGCCATTTCATCCTTCTATAGGCTGGAGATATTACCATTTTGGCCCAAGGCTCTTTCCTTTCTTTCCCTTCCTGACGCTGGCGGTCATGTTTGCCGCTGGATTCCTGATTTTCAATTTCCTTTTTCGCACAAAGGGGTTCACCGTTTCAAAAGAGGAAAGAAGGTCCTTCTGTCCATTCTGCGGAAGTGACCTCCGGCAAGCTGAACCAATACCAGAGGTATCCGCCGAGGCCGTTCGTTCTGATAAGCCCAAATAGAGGAGGAGAAAAATGAATCCGTGTCGAAGATACGAAGAATCGGTAATCCCTTTTTTACATCAGGAGTTAGGAAGGAAAAAAGTTATTACGCTTCAAAAACACCTTTCTCAATGTGAGAGATGCCGTGGATATCTGGATGAATTAGGCCATGTTTTCCAGGTCATTGAAAACCATGGTGCATTTAATTGTAATGCCCAAGTTACAGGTGTGCGACGCCCTCTATACCCCGTAACTCAGCCCTTCAGGGCTGAATAATCAGGGCTGAAGCCCTGAGTTACAGAATGGATTTTTTTGGATATTCAATGGTAAAAAGGATAAAATAATGGAAATGACCTCACAGATTTCCCCAAATAGATTTCGCCGCTGGTCCAAGGAAATAGGCCACGCTGTTGTGGTCTTAACTCTTACAATTTCCCTCTCCATCATTTTAGGAGACTTCACGTTCCTTAAAGGGTCCGAGGCAATCTACAAGGGGCTCCTCAGGTTCTCTCGGATCACGCTTCTCCTTTGCCTTCCTCTTTATCTGTTATTTCCTATCTTTGAGGGTCTTGGCAGGGCAGTCCAGAGGAAAAATGAAGCCTTTTTGCAAGTGAAGGAGAAGCAGGATCTCGTAATTCACCCCGTGAAGCACTGGCTCCTTCGCCCCTTTCAGGGAATTGGCATCGGCCTACTGTTCGGAATAAAACTCCTCTCGGTCCTTCAGGTGTTGACAGGCGAAACGGCCACAGCCTCCCTATTGATTCCAAAAGGGCAGTTTCAGTTCGGACGATTCTTAATCGTCACCGGGATCACGGTTTTCGTCTCCCTCCTCCTGTCCACTTTCTGGACGCTGGATGATATGGGCATCAGGTATTTTAACCGGAAGAATCACGAAATCAAGATGATCGGAAAATATATGGGGACCTTTATGCCAGTCTTGTTTGGATTTTACGGCATATTCAGTCTCTTTGGAGAGTATTCAAAAACAGGAGCTCTCCTCTATCTGTTTCAGATTGTTGTCATCCTCTATCCTCCTTTTGCCATCTTCAGCATCTTCCATGCCCATTTTGTCCAGAGGAGAGCCGAAAATCTCTTAAAAAGGTTGTTCGGAGAAAAAGGAGGCCTTCCCCATGAGGACGACTAAAGAACCTTCAAAGGTCGAAATTCATAAAGATGGGGGAGTCAGCAAGGGGGATGTAATCATGATCTCCTTTGTTTCTCTTCTCGTCGGTTTCATCCTCGGGGCCACCGTGGCTATTCTAAAAACCCAACCAATGGTCGCGCCTACCTTTGCACCAATGGTCGGCCCCACTGTCAAGAAGTCTGGAAAGAATAAACGGCCGATTATGAGGCAGAAATCCGGCACCCAGAAGTCGAAAGGAAATAAATCATGAATTCAGCCAGAGGACGTTTCACATATTTCCCAGGACGACGAGTCACTAAAATGATTTTTCTGATACTGCCATTTATTATCGCCATTCTACCATTCACACCCCTTCATGCCGAAGACAAGACCAAGATGGTCATTGGCGCGGTGGAGGAGGTTGTTCTTTTCCCATGGGGGGTAAAGCTACCGGCTCGTATCGATACGGGGGCGGGCATGACCTCTTTGGATGTCCGTGATTTGACCATCAAGAATAAAGTTGCTCAATTTAGGCTCCCGGAGAAATACGGAAATACCCTGATCAGCCTTCCCGTCATCCGATACTGTAAAGTTCGATCTTCGGATTCCCGGCGGCGTAGGCCAGTCGTGGAAATGGAGTTGTGTGTGGGGTCAAGGCGCATGTGCGTGTGGGTCAACCTGAACGACCGCTCCCATCTCGAGTACCCTCTAATCTTAGGACGCAATGTCCTCAACCAGGGTTTTATTGTTGATTGCGCTGAGGAGAGAATGTTGTCCGTGAAATGTTTGGAAGGAGTCTCACAATGAAGCGTCCTGCTTTATGGCTTGCAGTTTTCTTTTTCCTCATCCCCCTTTCTCTGATCGGCTACCGGGTCTTGCGGCTTGGCTATCCCTTGCTTCCTACTTCCCCTGTGAAAGCCTGGGGGCTTACGATGGAGATTTTTTTTGAACCAGCGGGTGGGAATGGAAAAGAGATAGAAATTAGGGCAGGCCTTCCCGAGAGCCGATCCGGGCAGACCGTGATTGAACAGAGGGACCTATCTGGGACGCTCCAATTTAATATCATGCCCGAGGGTTTGAACCAGATTGGCGTTTGGTCGGGGGAGCCTGAGGGAAGAGTTTTGAGCTACCGCGCAACGGTTCTTTTGAATCCGAAGCGACTACGAAAACCGAAACCTCCTGGCCCCGAATCCTTTCCAGCCATTATTGCGGATAAGTCCGAGCAAATTCTTGCAAAGCGACTAATCGAAAGATATGCATCTCTTAAGGCTCCCGAAAAATTAAAGACCATTGCAGCAACGGCAAAGGGGATCTGGGAGGAACCGCCACCCGACGATAATGATTTGAAACAGTGGTCAGCCATTCAGAAAAAGTACGGCGCCGAAGGAGCGCTTCTGATTCTTCTCCGGTTGGCAGACTTTCCGGTTCGGAAGGTTCAAGGGTTTGTCCTTGCGGAAAGCGTTGCAACCCAACCCGACCGATGGATTGCCGTATGGACAGGTCAAAAGTGGGAGCACATTCAGCCTGAAACAGGCGATTTTTACTCTGAATCGGTCTGCCTTCTTCCATTAATGATCGGTGATACCCCTCTCGTCAGGATTTCAGGAGGCAAACTTCAAGAGGTTCGCTGGGACCTCGGTAAACAGACACTTAGTCAGTGGCGAGCCCACTTCGAACGGATCTACCGATCCGGTCGATTTCTTGATCGATGGTCCCTTTTTGCCATACCGAATCAATTTCAGGAGATATTTCGCATCCTCCTGTTGGTTCCGATTGGCGTCCTGATGATTTCTGTGCTTCGAAATATCGTCGGGTTTCCTACCTTCGGGATTTTTATGCCGGTTCTCATGGCGTTGGCTTTTAGGAGTACAGGACTCTCCTACGGGTTGGGCATCTTTGCAGGGGTTGTATTAATAGGGTATCTGCTCCGTCGTGGAATCGATCGGCTCCATCTTCTACTGGTTCCCCGTCTCTCCTTCCTGATCACCTTCGTCATCCTGGCTTTTACCGTTTTCGCCTTGATTGGAAGCAAATTCGGCGTTCGGGAATTCATGGCTATTGGACTCCTCCCCTTTGTGATTCTCTCCATGACCATCGAGCGCTTCTTCATCCTTATTGAAGAATCTGGGGCATTTCAGGCGCTCCGAACGGCCGCAGGAAGCGCCGCTGTCGCCGCCATTACTTACAAAATCATTCAAATCGACCCTCTTCAGCTTACCTTCTTCGTTTATCCTGAGCTTCTGTTTGCCATCATGGGTTTATTGCTTCTCTTGGGAAATTACAGTGGTTATCGACTTTCGGAAATTTTGCGATTCAAAGTCTTGGGGGAAAAATCATGATCCTCAGACAATTCCTCTCTCTTCGGAAGGCCGGAGTCCTCGGCATGAATCGCAGGAACAGACAATATATCATGGGATATAATCGACGTAGCGGGTTTCCCCTTGTGGATGATAAGCTACTGACCAAACAACTATCTTTAAAACACGGAATTCCAACCCCTCCGCTTTATCATGTGGTTTCGCATCACGGGGATATCGCTGGATTTGACAGGGCTCTCGCTGACCGACAGGAATTCGTATTAAAACCGGCAAGAGGAGGCGGGGGAAGCGGAATCCTTCTTATTACAGATCGCAGAGATGGAAAGTTCGTGACACAGAGTGGGAAGATAATTTCAAGAGAGGAAATCCGCTACCACATTTCAGACATCCTCTCAGGGATTTACTCTCTTGAAGGGCTCGAAGACAAAGCTATTATAGAGGGTCTGATTCATCCGGATCAGGTGTTTGGCAACGTAACTTACGAGGGCGTTCCTGATGTTCGTATCATTGTTTATCGCGGCATCCCAGCTATGGCCATGGTTCGGCTGCCCACGAGGCAATCCGATGGTAAAGCCAATCTTCACCGTGGCGCTGTGGGGGTGGGGATCGACATAGGAAGAGGGAAGACCATGGATGGAGTGAGACGTTCGGGGGCCATCACGCATCATCCCGATACAGGAGAGTTATTGAGAGACATTGGAGTTCCCTTCTGGGAAAAGATGCTTCTGATAGCTGCACAATCCACAGAGATGACGGGCCTGGGCTATCTGGGTGCCGATTTGGTGATCGATAAGAATGACGGTCCCCTTCTTCTCGAATTGAACGCCCGGCCCGGCCTCCAGATTCAGATAGCGAACCGGAAGGGCTTGCTGGAGCGCCTTGAAATGATCGACAGGGCTCCTGACGAAATCTTTGTTTCCCCGGAAAAGCGAATCGCCTGGGCGACCCAAAGCTTCGCAGAACCGAGTTCTTGACAAAGTTTGCTTTGCTTCAGAGAGAAAGCAAGATGAGAAAATCTTCAGAGGAGGAAGAGATGCTCAAGAAATGTCTTATTGGTGGAATCTGTTTGCTGTTATCAATTTTCTTTTTTCCTTATCCGAGTTTTTCACAGGAAGACAAGATTGGGGAAATGGCCATCCATACTTTCAGAACTCAGATACGGCTTCCGCCGGGGGCAGAAGTCAGATTTTTAGAAAAGAAGGAAAGTCCGATTCCGGACTTTTATTCAGTCAAATTACTCCTTGTTTTTCCGGATAAGGAAGTGCCGGTCGTCATTTATGTGGATAAGGCTAGTGAAAAAGTGATCATCGGCAACCTCTTCATTAAAGGAGAGAATGTAACCACGAAAGAGGCGGGTCCTCCCAGGCCTAAAAAGATCGACATGACCATTTTAGACGTTGATAAATCTCCCTTTATCGGTTCGAAAGGGGCAAAGGTCACGATTGTCGAGTTTTCGAATTTCCAGTGCCCCTACTGCATGGATTCATGGTCAAAGTTCATTGGACTTATGAAGCGATATCCGCAAGATTTTAAGTACATATTTAAACATTTCCCATTTCAGCCCCAGGGAAAGACCTTTGAACTTTCTGAGATGGCAGCCGCAGCCCAAGAAGTGAGCAATGAGGCTTTCTGGATTGTTCATGATTTCTTTTTTACTAAAGAAGGTCAAAATATTGCCAATCTTGAGAAAGGGGCTGTGAAGCAGAGGGTTGAGCAGCTCCTTAAAGGGAAAGGGTACGATCTCAAAATCTTTCAGTCCACTCTTGAGGCAGGCAGGGCGAGAAATAGAGTCCTTGAGGATATGGCTTTGGCAAATCGATTGCGATTGACATCGACTCCCACAAAGATCGTCAATGGGGATATCATCGTTGGGTCAACTCCGGATAATGTCTTGGAGAGATATTTAGGGAAATAAGGATATCATCGGGTGTGTCGGTCAAGGTTACGGTTACGAAGCCCGTTTCGTTTAGGGGCAAAGGGTAACGTGAACTTATTAAACCGAAGGACGTAACCTAATGACGATACGGGCATCGTTACCCTGACCGTTAGACGGTACCTTTACTTTGTAGATAAAGAAAGGAGAAAATCATGGGACTTGTAGTGGCAGAGAATATTACCAAGGTTTACAGTGTCGTGGCTACAAAGGTAAGCAAAGACTACACGGCAGGGGAGATTGCGATCAGAGCATTGAATGAGGTGAGTTTTGAAATCGAACCCGCCTCTTTTGTCTCCTTTGTCGGCCCTTCGGGAAGCGGAAAGACGACCCTTCTCAATTTGATCGGGTGCCTCGATAAACCCACAGAGGGGAGATTGATGGTTGCAGACACCGATGTCCTCCACCTTGACCGGAAGCAAAGCGCTTCATTCCGGGGAAATAACATTGGGTTCATCTTTCAGGACTTCAATCTTATCCCTGTTCTTACGGTTTATGAAAATATCGAATACCCCCTTCTGATGGTCCAGAATGTTCCCGGAGGAGAAAGGAAAAAGAGGATCAATGCACTTCTGGAGGCGGTCGGGATGGCTGATCAGAAGGACAAGTACCCTGACCAGATCTCCGGTGGCCAGAAACAGAGGGTGGCCATTGCGAGGGCCCTGGTGACAAATCCCAAACTGGTCTTAGCCGACGAGCCGACAGCCAACCTCGATCATAAGACCGCATTTCTGGTCCTTGAGTCGATGAAAAAGATGAGAAATGAGTTTCGGACTACCTTCATCTTCTCCACCCATGACCAGAAGATCGTGGGTGAAGCGGAGATCGTGTACACTTTGGAGGATGGAGAACTGGTTGGAAAACAGGCTAAAGGAGGAAAGAAAAATGGGTAACCTATTTAAAATTGCTATCAGAAATCTTCGGAGATATAAACGGAGGACACTGCTCACAGCTTCTCTTGTCACGATCGGGGTTGTTTTTGTTCTTCTCTTCATTTCCATAAGCGGTTCTTTCAAAAACATGATGATCGGGCAGATGACTGATTCGATGTTAGGCCACCTGGAGGTTCACAGGAAGGGTTATTTGGCATCTATCGATAACCTTCCTCTCAACTTGAACCTCAAGATGCAGGCTTATAAAAAATTGGAAGGGATTCTCAATCAGCAGCCGGAGGTTGAGGCCTTTTCCCCTCGGATCAAATTCGGAGGGATGTTCAGCACCTTCGTGGAAACGACCAATATAAGATTAAATGGAGTATATCCCGACCGGGAATTAAAGACGGTCCCCCTCCTTCCATCGAGGGTTACAAATGGTACAAAAAAAACTCTTGAAAAAGGGGAGATCTGGATTCCTGAGCTCATGTCGAAAAGCATGAAAGTGAATATAGGCGATACGGTCGTCATTATTGCCACGAACAAGGATGGTTCTGTGAATGGGAAACAATTCAAGGTTGCGGGCGTCCTTGAAAGCATCACCGGACCAGGCGGGAGAGATGGCTATATCCACATTGAAGATGCGATGGAGGTCTTAAGGATGGAAGAGATGGAGGTGAGCGAGGTGGCCGTCCGGCTAAAAGATTTCAGTCGTCTCCACAGCTTCAGCGATAAACTCGAAGGACTTCTTTCTGGAGAGCTTAACAAGCAGGGAAAGCCTATCTACGAGGTTCACACCTGGGAAAAACTCTCTCCTTTTTACAACATCGCAAGGATGATCGATATCATGGCCTTCTTTATTAAACTGATGCTGATTGCCATCGTGCTGACCAGCATTATGAATGTCATGATCATGGCGGTTTATGAAAGGATTCGAGAGATCGGTACGATCGCTGCCATTGGCACTCTCCCGGGAAAGATCCTTTCCATGTTCGTTGTAGAAGGATTTTCTCTCGGGCTGCTCGGAGTTATAGCTGGAAATGTTCTGGGAATGATCATCATCGTCATCGTCAATCTTTCCAAGATCACTTTCAGCTTCGGAAGGCAGACCGGATTGATCCTCTCGGCAAAGGTGGCCCCGATGGATATGCTGGTTGTTTCTCTCATCGTTATCGTTATTTCAGTGATCGCCAGCCTCCAGCCAGCTTTTAAGGCTTCAAGGATGGAGCCCATTAAGGCGCTAAGACATGTATAGAAAAAGGTTGGAGGTTTGAGGTGCGAGGTTGGAGGCTAAATCACCCTGCCTCGAGCGTTGAACCAAATATGAATTACAGAAAGAGAGGTTGGATATGAAGAAAATTCTGATTTGTTTGTTTGCTCTGCTCATTGCCGTTCCGGCCTATGCCATTGACGGCACCCAACTATTGAAGCAGATCGACAGAAACCTCAACCCCGAATCCTACGAACTGTATAGAAAGCTTATCAACATCGAACCGGATGGGAGAAAAAAGGAATATGTCCTCTTTACGGTGAAAAAAGGAAGGGATAAGGTAGCGGCTCTGTTTTTATCTCCAGCAAGTGAGAAAGGAAGAAGCACCTTGCGTCTCGGAGACAACATGTGGCTCTATATTCCCAATGTGGGCAAGCCTGTCCGTATCACGAACCTTCAATCTGTAGTAGGAGGCATTTTCAACAATTCGGATATCATGCAGCTTGATTATGCGGATGAATATAATGTCGAAAAAATCGAAGAACAGGGAGGCGAATACCTCCTCCATCTCAAGGCAAAAACCAAAACCGTTGCCTACGACAGACTGAAGCTGTGGGCTGATAAAAATAAGAAGCTGCCCACAAAGATCGAATGTCTGACAGAGGCCTCGATGCTGATCAAAACGCTCTATTTTAAAGAAGTCAAGGACTTTGGTGGTGGTACTGTAAGACCGTCAGTTATTGAGACAGATAGCCCCCTCTATAAGGGTTATAAATCCGTCATCATCGTGGCCAATATTAAGAAGAAGGAATTCAAAGATGAGGTCTTTACTTTGACGTTTATGTCGAACATCGAATCCTTAAGAAAATAGAAATTGTCATCGGCTCTCGGAAATTCAGCCCTAAAGGGCTGAGTTACAGTCATTTATGTAACTCAAGGCTTTAGCCTTGACCAATCGATCCCTGGACGGAACGAACTAATGATCAAAAGGTACTTTCTCTTTTCCGCCTTGCTTGTCGTCCTCTTCTCTCCCTTCTGTTTGGTTGCTGAAGAGTACAAATTCGACCTTTCAGAAATAGAGAAGAAGCCCTACCACATTGGCGGTTATCTGGAATTTAGGCCGGTCCTTTTCGGATTGGACAGGGATGCCTCCCTATACAAGCTTAAATTTTTTAAACGTGATGAAGGAAAAACCATCGAGGAATACAATGGTAAACTCCAGATCGAAGGAAGCTATGAGAAAGGAATTGCCCGTCTCTTCGTCAGGACCAATTTCGATTTGACCTACTCCTATCTTGGCTGGGAGCACAATGAGCCCCAAAGGATGATCTACGAAGGATATCTCTCCCTTAAACCTACTCCCTCCCTCAGCTTCAAATTCGGAAAGCAAATTTTGCTCTGGGGGAAGGGGTATGCCTTTAACCCCGTAGCCTTTGTCAGCAGGGGCAAAGACCCTGATGACCCTGAACTTGCATTAGAAGGGTTTATCGCGGCCTCGGCGGATTACATAAAGAGCTTTAATGGTCCTTTAAAAACGCTCTCCATTACACCTGTCATATTGCCGGTATACGAGCATATCAATGACGATTTCGGGAAGGTAAATAAGCTCAACTTCGCTGGAAAACTCTACCTTCTTCTTTATGACACAGACATCGACCTCATCGCCATGACGGCTGGGAGCCGGACGAGTCGGGTAGGAATGGATTTTTCAAAAAACATTACCACCAATCTCGAAATCCATGGGGAGTTTGCCTTTATCAACAATCAAAGAAAGAAGGTCATCGACAGCCTGGGAAAAATTTCCGAATCAAAATTTGATGCGAAGAATTACCTCCTTGGAATCCGCTACCTGACTGCTTCAGATACGACATTTATTTTTGAGTACTATCGAAATGGAACTGGATTTAGCCACCTTGAAATGAAAGACTACTTTACCTTCATCGATAAGGGTTACGACCTGTTTCTTTCAAAAAGGAATGAGTCTCTCTTGAAGAAGGCAGCAAGTGTCACCCAAGGCAACTACGGACGTCCTAATCCGATGAAAGATTACCTCTATCTTCGGGTCACACAGAAGGAGCCTTTTAACATCCTTTACTTTACCCCCGCCATCACAACGATCATGAACCTCAATGATAAAACCCTCTCTTTATCCCCGGAACTCCTTTACACCGGTTTTACCAATTGGGAGTTCCGGCTCAAAGGCACTGCTCTGGTCGGACAGAGAGAAACCGAATTCGGCGAAAAACAGAATGACTACAGGCTTGAATTAAGGGTGAGATTCTATTTCTGAGGATCTCTAAAATCAACTGAATAAAGCCAGCGAGGAGATTTCAGGGCTTGGGTCTGTAGGTTCCCCGGCTGTCATGAACAGGGGGCTCACTCTTTTCAGGGAATTTTGACTTGTAGTCGTCGACCATTTTCTTGATCTCTGGGTGATCCTTAACAGTTTCCCCGAGGGGAAAAGAAGTCATGGTGAAGGAATTTCTCTGTTCGAATTGTTGAAGGGTGCGTTCAATATTTTCTATGGCTCTTCGCCATTGATTTTTTTCAGCCTCCGAAGCGTGCAATGAATTCAGTTGCTGCCGGAGCTTGGCAAGATTACGTTCATAGGTATGTTTTGTCTTAACATTATAGAAAGTGGCTTCTTTGTTGGAGAAAGTAAGATTGAGTTTCCGTGCATACATCCCCTTGGATGAGTTCTGCACTATGATTGTGTTCCTAATTACGGGTGGATTGGTCAGATCGACCCCTGTGTGTCCTCCTATGATGAGATGGATCCCCGAGATTTTCTGGGCTAACTCTACATCTTTGGGATAACCGAGATGACTCAGGAGGATGATGAGATCGGTTTGGGGCTCAAGTTCTCTAACCATTTCCTGTGCTGTTTCGACAGGGTCCCGGAAGATCAATCCCTTTTTCCTTGGATCAGATAGGCCTAAAAACACATCTGGAGAGAGGAGGCTGAAGATCCCGATCTTCAGCCCATTCACTTCTTTTATGACATGACGCTGAAAAAGCGGTTTCCCGGAATCTTCATCAATCACATTGGAAGAAAGGAAGGTTACATTGGATGTTTTCGAAAGCTCTACGAGAAATTTCTTCCCAAGGCTTAAATCATCATCTCCAATTCCGATGGCATGATAACCCATGAGGTTAAGACTCTTCAGAATGAGATGAGCCTTTTCCTCCAATCTCTTTCTTTCACTTTCCGGATGAGGAACTGAGAATTTTTTGAAAAACAGATCCCCCGCATCTAAAAGGAGTACTCCTTTCTCTTTCTCCGTAACTTCTTTGACCCAAGTTCCTCTTCTGGCCAGACCGCCAAAACGTGTTGTCGGTCCTCAAACGGGGCAGGGATCGATCTCACTATTAATGTTGTTTGTATAGAGAAGCGTCAAGGAAATGGAAGGATTCTGAACAGGAAAGGAGAGTTCACTTAAGAATAGAAGTGGCACAAAAGGTAAAACGGCTATAAGGAGCCATCTTCTTTTCATCCCTGTACACTCTCCCAAATTAGATCATAAAGAAAAGAGAAAAAGCAACTCCAAAAGAAGATCACGTTTTTTCCGCCCCCATTTTTTAAACCCCAAATAATTAAATGGTCAGCCTTGATCATTATTATAAATTTTAAAAACCTTACAATACTTGCACTCTCTTTTAATACCGAGCAATACTTCATTCTGTGTGTATTCGTTTTCCCAGCAAGGTTTCTCAGGACATTGATAGGCGAGACAATCTGGGTAAACATACTTTGGACAATCTAAAATAACCCAACATAGCTTTCTTCCTTCCCCAAAGTCTGTCATTCCCATTCTCATGTTACATATGTTGATACTAAGAGGTCCAGCTATCGACTTTTCATCCGGATGGACATAGTAGAGGGAGAGCACGTTGCAGATTGAGGCTGCAGGCCGTTGACCGATTCACCTTTGCTGAACCCTCTCAAGCTTTATAGACATTCACACAAACGCAAAAGACGGGCGTTGCAAAACAAATAGGGAAGCGGTCTTCTTTGTTCCCGTGCTGTGCCTGGAACATCGCGAAAAAAGTGGGGCCGGGGTTCCCGGCCCTATGCGCTGCAATAGATTCTACAAAACCAGCGGATCTATAGAAAGACTTTAATCATTATCCCCACTGATCCTGGCGAAGACATGACACTTGCTACAGGAGTTCGGCATAATATCATAATCATGGCCTTTGGATGGGTCAGGGTTCTTGAGGATCGCGCTCTGACCGGGCCAAACGATATCGAAGACGTGGGAGGCTTCGTTGCCCTCGGCTATGGCGCTCTTTCCGTTCTTGTCGAAGGCAAGGTGATATTCGGCATCGACGCTGACATCCTGCAGCTTACCGGTCTTCGGCATATGGCACGATGCGCAGTTGCCCACGGGCATGTTCGGATCGTCGGGCGTATAGAGAGCCCCGCCCATTCCAGCGCCCGTTTGCATATGCTTGGCCACGCTCCTGGCGACCCGGTTGCGGGCTAAAGCGGCGTCGATGGCTTTAACTGAAACTGGGACTCCGTCCTTGGTCACTTTGCGGCCTGCGTCAACCTGGAGCACCGCCACATCGGCCTTGGAGATGTCCTTGAACTGACCGCGGGTGGCATGGCATGCCAGGCAAAGAGTGTTTTTCGCATAGGCCGGGTTTGCGAAATCATAGCCTGCGATTTTAAGCGAGGCCGGGCCTCCATCCAGGGTGTGGGCGTCATGGCAGGTATAGCAGGTGAGTTTTTCCGAGCTGTTGTTCCAATGGGCGGACCGACGCAATTCGGAATACTCCATGGAGTGGGCAGTACCGTGGGTCTGGTCAGGCCACGTCATGAATGTTCCCCCCTTCCATTCACTCCCGCGGTCGACTCTAGCCTTGTCGAAGTTGAAATAGAATGTCGCGAGATCATACACGCCCGGGACGAAGAACCCATGGCCAAGGGTATCCTTGTAGGTCGCGTCAAATGGGGGCTTGAAAATCCCCATCGGGTTCTGGCTCTTCCCATCGTGGGAGCCATGGCACTGCCCGCAGAGTTCGTTGCCCGCCTTGGCGGTCAGATATTGAGGTGCGATGATTTTCGTCTTATCCGACGTTTTGGCGTGCTCTGAACCCGGTCCGTGGCAATGCTCACAGGTGATATTCATATCTTTGTAATCCCAGTAGGTCACAACAGATTTGTAGCCCGGAAAGTCCTTTGTTTGGATCGTAACGCCTGTGGCATGACATCCGGCGCAATTTCGGGAGAGGGTATTGTTGGGCGTTGCCCAATCCTTCGGGGATTTCTGCCAGAACGCGGGAAAGCCAACCTCGCCTTTAGCCAGCGCCTTCGAATCTCTGGGGGTACCGTCCTGCATGATGTAAGTCGGAAGGAAACAGATATAATCCTGTTTTTGCCCTTTCCGAGATACATTGTTATCCTTCATCCACTTTGCGATAACAGGCACATCCTGGATTCTGGCCAGGAAGCGCTGCTTCCCCTCGCCGAAATTAGGGAAGCGGTCAGGGGTTTTGTGATTGGGGTCGGTGTAACCTTCACCCCAGTTGCCCTCGCCGCCTATCGTGCCGGCAACCGGAATCCAGATGGCGTCAGCGGGCTTATCGGAACAATCCAGATCGGCCTCGGTCAGAGAAACACCTTCTTTCTGTTCGGGATAAAACTTGAAGAGATACTGGCGGTTGGATTCGTTCCCTTTCGTGCACAATGCCAAATGGACCATGCCTTTGCCGTCTAGGGGGTCCTGTACCTTAAGCAGTTTGCCCTGTGGATCTCTGGGAAGGTATTTGCCATCAGGCTCCGGCCACATGTTCTTATAGATCAGGTGATCTGTCCCCTCCGTCACGAAGCGCGAGTGAGCAGCGGCGTGCGGGGTGCTGTCAAATGACTTGGACAAGTTGGCATCGTGACACCCAGAGCAAGTCTTCATTCCTACATAGGTGGCGGCTGCACTGGGACGGCCCGACAGGATGATCGTCACACCGGATACTGTGGCGCCGCCCTTTACGGAGACGGACTTTAGGGTCTCACCGTCCAAATATGCTTTGGAAGGCGCTGTGGCGTATAAGTACACGTTGCCGGGGGTCACCCCTTCGAGCTTGAAGGAGCCGTCTTTGGACGTGGTGGCAGTGATCTTCTGCCCCTCAACGGATACTTTGACCCCTGCGGCACCCTTGCCGTTTACGTCCAGCACTTTGCCAATAATCTTAGCAGACGCCGCATTCGCTTGATCAAACGCGATGATAGAGCATGACAACATCAACAGGAATAGCAACTTTTTCATTTACAACCTCCCTTTCCTAAAAGGCTTAGACGAAGCTTATTTCATTGATGTGACTTCAAAAGAGTCAAGAATCTTCTTAATGTCTTGACGATCAGTATTCCCTTCATTTCCGACGATCATATAGAGGATGAAGATTTGATAGGGCTCGTTAAAGGCATAAATCCATCCCTGTTCCCTTTTAACTCCTTCAACAGTGTAGGTTGCATATTTCTTGGCTGCGAATTGAACGCCTTTCAATGAAAGAGGTCCAGTCGGTCCAATCTCCACCTTGATGTCTTTACCGTAAGCTTCCTCCAAATCGTCTACAAGGCAGCCTGCACCCAACCCGGTCATGGCTTCGATCTTTACCTGACTAAACGTAACGTATTGGTCGGCTGGAGTAAAATCAACTTGAAGGCTCGAATGAGTCTTGGGATTGAATAAATACAACTCTGTTGGTTCCTTCTCATTTTCTCCGGGTCTGCCATAACCCATTTCTTCCAAAAAGTCGGGAAACTCAGTAGTCATCTTCCAGTGAGGTGGAACAGAGATTTTAAATGGGAATCGATTGCCTGTAAACTGGTTTCCTTCAATCCTTCCAATAGGAAAATTGAGATCAACCTTTACGGTCTCTCGAACAGGAACCCCGGCACATCCCACCAAGAAAGCAAGGAGAATAAATAAGAGAGTTGGGATTTTCACCCTTTTCATGGGTCCCTTCTCTTCATTTTTAGGTATTTGAAACTTCCATACAAAAGAAAAGGGGAGTTCTCATCTTCCCCTCATTTCTTAAAAAAAGATGACTTCAGAAGATGGGAGGAAGGTGAATCCAAGAACCATCTTCCGGAGTCATCTATCAAAACACTTTGATTCTTACGAGACATAAGAAAATCTGCAAGATTCATTCCGACAAAACTTCAAAATATTTTTAGTGATTCTAAATAGTTATGACCACAATATTAGGTAACGAAAGGCCAAATTTGTTACGCAAAGGTAACAATTTTCTTGGAAGAGTACCAATTCATTGAAATCAAAGAGAAAAATAAATTTTACCGTTTGGTAACATTAATCACGGGGAAGAAACAGCTTTAGCTCTTTGGAGGGCTCCTTTAATCATTTCAATCCGCAAAGAAACATTTGATCTTCATATTTCAATCTTCAGCTCTTTGATCTTTTCCCAGAGGGTCTTTCTTGAGATTCCCAGAATTTCTGCGGCCTGGCCTTTTTTACCTTTCGTCTTCTCCAGTACACTCTGAATATATTCTTTTTCAAAAAACCTCGTGGCGCTGGAGAGAGGTTTCGAGGCGCGGATCTTTTCGCAGATATTGCGAACAGGGGTCTCCCCGCCGCAGATCTCCTCCGGGAGGTCCTCCGCCTGAATGACTTTCCCTTTGATCAGGGCAGCGGCGCGCTCGACCATATTTTCGAGCTCCCGAATATTCCCAGGGTACGGGTATCTCAAAAGGAGGGTCTTCGCATCTTTGGAGAGACCAACAATCTCCTTCCCCATTTTTTTAGAAAATCTGTCTACAAAATGGTCTGCCAGGAGAAGAATGTCCTCACGTCTTTCTCTTAACGGTGGGAGAATGACGGGAACAACGTTCAAACGGTAATAAAGGTCTTCACGAAAGGTTCCTTTTTGAATCTCCTCTTTCAGGTCCCTTTGAGTAGCACAAATCAATCGAACGTCTACGGAGAGGGTTTCGTTTCCACCCACTCTCTCAAATTGCCTCTCCTGAAGGACGCGAAGAAGTTTCACCTGAACTCCGAAAGAGATATCTCCAATCTCATCAAGGAAAAGCGTACCTCCATCGGCCATCTCAAACCTTCCCTTTCGCTGCTTCAAAGCTCCTGTAAAGGCTCCCTTTTCATGACCGAAGAGTTCACTCTCAAGCAGGGTCTCCGGAAGGGCGGCACAGTTGACTTTGATAAAAGGTCCGTTTTTTCTCAGACTTCGGAAATGTATCGCGTTGGCCACGAGTTCTTTCCCTGTTCCGCTTTCTCCATTGATGAGAACTGTGGTGTCGGTTTGTGAAACCGTCTCGATCAGGTCGTAGATCTTAAGCATCTGAGGACTCTTCCCCACCAATCCCTCTAAACCATACCGCTCCTCCACCCTCTTGCGAAGAGAGATATTTTCCTCTTCCAATTGTCTCATTCGAAGAAGTCTTTTAATGATCAGGAGGAGTTCGTCCATGGCGAAGGGTTTGGTCAAATAATCGCTTGCTCCCGCTTTCATGGCTGTCACAGCAGAATCGATGGAACCATAGGCTGTAATCATGATTACCTGGGTATCAGGGTTCATCGTTTTGACTTCCTCAAGGACTTGAATGCCATCCATATCGGGAAGCTTGAGATCTGTGATGAGAATATCCGCAGGGTTCTCCCTGAGAAGAGTCAACCCCTTTTCTGCGGTTTCGGCAGTGGTGACCTTGTAACCATCGGCCGCCAGAGCGTCCTGAACTGTGATTCTCATCAAAGGTTCATCATCAATGACCATAATTCTTGTTTCGTCAACCATGATGTTCACACTCTCCTATTTCGAATAGATCGGAAACTGAATTTCGACGGTCGTTCCTTTCCCTTCCTGACTGGACAGTTGAATCGTACCCCCATGCCGCTCAACAATTCCCTGGGTGATCCAGAGTCCGAGACCAGTGCCCTTGTTTTCTCCTTTGGTTGTGAAGAATGGATCAAAAACTTTTGTAAGGGTATCTTCCGGGATTCCTTTTCCTGTATCCGAGATTTTCACGACAAGACGACCCTCTGAGATCACTGCACCTATCTTCAGAGCTCCTCCACCTTCCATTGCCTGAATCGAGTTTAGAAAGATATTCACAAAGACCTGGGACATCTGGTTTCTGTCCACCTCAATGGAGGGGAGCTTGTCTGAAATTTCTTTGACAACCTCGATCTGCTTTTTTCGGATCTGGTAATCGAGAAGGGAAAGGGATTTTTCGATGATGAAGTTGAAGTCGGTTGGGAACCGTTCGAGGTTAGGAGTGTGTGCGTACTCAAGAAGATTGGTCACCGTCTTTTGAATCCGTTTAATTCCGTCCTCCATCAATTGGAAGTACTCCTTTTGTCTTTCAGAAGGTAGGTCTCCTCTTTTAAAATGATAGATACAATTTAAGAGACCACCGAGGGGATTATTGATTTCATGGGCGACCCCAGAAGTCAGTTTTCCGATAGCAACCATTTTTTCCGTCAGGAAAAGGTTACGCTGAGTCCTTTCTCTTTCTTTTTCATCGTCTTTAATCCTTTTGAGTAACCGGTAGTAACTTCTTCGAAGTATTCCGATTTCATCCTGACCGGTTACAGAAAATGAAGAGGGATCTACCCCTGGTTCTGTTTCATCCATTTCTATTGCAAGGGATTTTAAAGGTCTGGTAATGAACCCAAAAAGAAAGGCAATGACTCCCGTAGCAATTAAGATAAAGCATCCGGTATAAAGGAGGTATTTCAATGCCATTGAAGAGGCCTCTTTTTTTAAGCTCTCTAGAGAGACTCCAATCCTTAACGTCCCCCACCGCTTGGTGGAGATGGCCAGAGGTGTGGAAATGTCAAGCACATTATCGGATGGGTATTGAAGAAGTGTATTCCATGAGTCAAGTACACGTTGGGTGATTTCATCCTGATATAAATTCCCAACTTCAACCATGGCGTTATGGACAATGACTTTTCCTTTTGGATCAAGGATCATGGTGTAGATGATGTTGAGATCTCTTCTCTGCATCAGGTCTGAAATATAATTGTCAAGCAATCCACCTTCTTCAACAAGGCCGATCTCCTCATAGAGCATGGTATTGGTGCAGGAGATAGCAAGCGATTCCACGAGGGCCTTACCTTCCCTGGCAATAGCGTCCTGTAAGAGCCTTTTTTCTCTCGAAATATTCCAAAAAGCCAGGGCGGACATGGTTGCTATGATGAGAATGGAAAGAAAGAGGGTAAACTTTCCCTGGAGGGTGCGGAAAGGATTGATTCTTATCATTCCCTGATCTGGCCTCTATTCCCGTGTTCTTTTTCTACTACCCGAAGAATCTTTCGGATGGAGTCATAGTCGGAATCAAGGGCCTCTGTGAACCCATACTTAAATTCCTCATCCCACCGGGTCATTTTTTTCTGACAATTCGGGTCTTTCAGATTCAGGTTAAGAAGAGCAGTTTTAACCGATTTTACCATCTCCTGCGGAGCATTAACCCGTACGACAATGGGCACTGTTGGAATAGGATCAGTCATGAAAATGAACCGAAGTCCGTCTTTCCGATATTTATAAGCAACGATATCTTTTACCGCCCCGGCATCAAATTGGCCCTTGAGAACAGCATTCGCAACGGAATCATGATGCCTGAGAAAATCGTAATGTTTCAGATCTTTCAATTTTATATTGGCCTTCGAGAGATAATATTCCGGAAGGATATGGCTTGCCGTTGACCAGGCCTGGCCAAAGGCAAAACTCCTTCCTTTCAGGTCGCTGAGATTATGAATTTCGCTACCTTCCCGGACAATAATAATCCCCCGATAATAAGGCTTCCCATCTTTGTTCAAGGCACGGAGGATAGGTTTTACTGGATACTTTTCACTTGCTTTAATATAGGATACAGGACCACAGGATGCAATGATGATTTCTCCGCTTCCGAGTCGGTCAATTGTATCCTGATAGACGCGTGATAGTTTAATTTCGAACCGGTAGGGAGTGGCCTCGTTTAAGTAATCGATAAAAGGCTGATAAAGCTGATACATGATTCTCGGGTTATACTTTGGACAGAGGCCAAAAGGGATCACCTGCCGAGACAGGATCGGAGAGGGAGAAAAGAGGAACGTCCAGCTAAAAAGGGATGCAAGACCGATAATCCATTTTTTCCAGGTTTCCATCGCTTTTCAATCCATATCGATAAGGAGGGCTTTCACTTTCTTCTCAATTTGGTCCCTGACCTCCCGAAAAACATCGATTGATTTTCCCTTGGGGTCTGGGATTTCCCACTCAATAATCTTTTTTGTTAGGACGGCGGGGCAGGTCTCCTCACACCCCATTGTTACCAGATAATCCATATCGACATAGGGAAGGTCATTCAAGCCTTTCGGTCGCTTACCCGAGAGGTCAATCCCTTTCTCCTTCATCACTTCGATCACCAGAGGATCGATCTGAGAAGAGGGTTTAGAACCTGCGCTATAGACCTCAACCTTTTCCTGTCCGAGAGCCTCTGCAAAACCTTGTGCCATCTGACTCCGCCTGGCATTTTCCACGCAGACAAAGGCAACCCTTTTCGTTTCCTTTTTAGACAAACTATTATCCTTCCATCGGATCCATTACAGGACCGAGCAAATCCTTTACCATCTCTGTTAATTCTCCAACTTTTACTAAAGAGAAGCAATAAATTGCGCCCTTTTTTTCAAAGCAAATCACAGCAAATTTATCCCCTGGGTGGATATTTGCTTTTTCTCTTAACTCCCTGGGAAGTACCATTTGGCCTCGCTCATCAATGTTGATGATTGATTCAACCTTATGCCTGTCATGGCCCAACGTAGTTTAGGGAGTGGTTCATTAGACCTTACCCATCATCTTGGACATCATCTCTTTCATAGGGAAATCCATTCCCTTCATCGTCTCCATACAGTTATGCATCATTTCCTGAACAAAAGATTTATCCTCCATCGCGGTCTTGCAAAATTCGGGAATTAACTTCTTCATCACTTCTTTTTGCTCGTCCTTAGATAAGTTCTGAAAACTACTCACGAAATCATCTACCTTACTCATCTTAACCTCCTCCTAATCTTTACTTGGTTTTATCTTTTCGGCCGGCAACATAGTTCCTGAACTCCTTAAGGAGGACACTTTTGTACTCCCGGCGGGCGGAGGCAGGGATATAATTATTATTTTTCTCCAGCCTATCGAAGATTTCATCGGCGGTCTCCTGATTCGGCTGTCTGCCTTCAGAGTAAAGGTCGGCCAGTATATCGTTCAAACCATTAACACGGACCCGTGTATCATCAGGAAACTTCAGCATGCGCCAGCTAACTGTTGGCCGGTCGGAATCGTCTCCTCATGTTATTAAACCTATCTTTTCAAACAGTGACATATTACACCTCCTCAATTATAGAAATCTACGAAAGCCCTCTTCTGATCCTTTACCATCATTTCATCTCCTCTCTTTTCAATTCAGTGATAGTGCCGGTCAGGTAAAATGCTGATTGTCAAACCTTTAATATCTCTTGAACAGCAACTCCTAATCGCTGAAGTCCCTTTAATTCTGCCTCCATCAGCGGAAACTGAAGCACAGGGAGGTTGAACCGCTCTTTAATCTCCTTCAGGTATTTCATCTGCATCTTTCTTCTATTTTTGAAAAAGTCATTTACACAAACCTCTTCCGGCAAGATCATATTTGCAACCACAACTTGTGTTTCAATTCCTGCCTTCTTCAAATCGAGCATAGCCCGGTATGACTCCGTGATTGGCGTTGACTCAGGGTAAAGGACAAGGCTAAAGACCGTGTGGCTCTTATCTCTCAGCATCCGGATCATTTCTTTGAATCTTCTCTGGGCCACTTCTTTAGCATCTGTATCTGCACCCGTTGAGATCATCATCTCGACCTGTTTGGCATAATCGAACGGAAGGTCAAGGAGTCTTAACGTATGTCCTGTTGGCGCTGTGTCAAACACAATCACATCGTAATCCTTGCTTTCAATGAACTGTGCGAATTTATCGAATGCAGCCATCTCCTCTGTGCATGGAGAATTCAACTCCTCTTCCATCGCAGCGAGCATATCATCTGAGTATTTTCCCTTCGCTTCATTCAGTATCTTCTCCTTATACTGTTTGAAGGCCTCTTCCTGGTCGATCATCACTGCATAAAGATCTCGCGCAATTTCTGCAGGTTGACTTCCCACCTTCACATCAAGGACCTGTCCGATATGCGCAGCAGGATCTGTTGTAACAAGAAGCGTTTTAAAGCCTTGCCTGGATAGATAAAGCGCCGCAATGCAGGAGATAGTGGTCTTGCCGACCCCTCCCTTGCCCGTAAAGAATATTGCCTTTGTCTCTATTCTTGGGAACCAGAGCCGTTCGATATCTGGCTTCTCAAGGATGAAAGCCTCCGGGGAGGGCGCTTCAAGACCTACATTGAAAGAGACCCCCCCACCGTTAAACAGTTCCTGTGCCACACTCTTGAGTGTATTGATTCCCTTAACTTCCCCGTCTCTTAGAAGCATGTAGCGCCTGGAACCATTGAACATTTCGTCTGTCTTCCTGATGATCTTTTGCTGTGACTCATACTTCTTTTTGAAAAAATCGATGTCGCAAACCTCTTTGGGCAATATCCCGTTTATAATAATCTTGCCTGACATTATCTCTATTGCCATAAGCTCCTTCATCGCCCGGACAGTCTCATAGAGGGAAAGTTCTTCCGGCCTCATGACGAAGACAAATTTTGTCCTGTCGGGATTTCTCAACAGGGCCATTGCCCTGTCGTACTTTTCCTTCGATTCCTGTATCGCTTGAACAGGACCGAGGCAGGTCTGTCCGCTACCCTTTGCCGACTCCTCTATGTGCTTCGACCAGTCCACCGGAAGCTCAAGAAGTCGTATGGTATGTCCTGTAGGGGCCGTATCGAATATGACGATTTCATATTCATTGGCCTCCATAAAATCGATAAATCGATCGAACGAGGCAATTTCTGTCGTGCAGGGTGAACTGAACTGCTCCTCAAGGGTAGCGATCACATCCTCCGGCATGATCTCCCTGAAAGGGCCTATGATCCTTTCTTTATATTCCCCTGTAGCCGCATCAGGTTCTATCTCCATGGCATAAAGATTCTGTACGCCGTCAATCGGTGTTATCTTGTGACCTATTTCCTGTTCAAAGACATCTCCGAGATTGGAGGCAGGATCTGTGGTTACGATCAATACCTTTCTACCTTCGTTAGCATAGTGAATAGCGGTTGCGGAAGCCATTGTGGTTTTACCCACGCCGCCTTTTCCCGAGAAGAAAATATATTCGGTCATTTCTTATTTACCTTCCTTTCCTGAATGGTCGATTACCCGCAGCAAGAAGGCATCCCTTTAACCATAAAGCCATTCTCGTAATCAAGAGTCGCTTTAGAAAGGGCCTCATGGGCCGCGGGCTCCACATAGATCTTTAAGTTATTCTTTTCTATTAATACATCTCCATCCTCTCCTTTTTCTGTCACATCAAGACCATAAGAGGCACAACATCCGCCTCCGGAGATAAAGATCCTGATATTGGAGATCGTCGTATCCGATTCTGAGAGGATCTTTTTAAACTGTTTTACTGCCGCATCTGTGATTTCGAACATTGGTTCACCTCCTGGTTTAGCGATTAGCCAAATTGCAATGTCATTGGTTTTCCTTTTTTCAAAGGTGCAATGCCTAACTCTTTACATAAATCTTCATACAGGGGATATTCCCCTGTTTTGAAAACTTTTCCGTTTACAATGGTGACCGGCAGTATCTTCTTACCGTTGCCATGAAGCAGATCCGCAATTGTTTTATTTGCCGTAAATGCTTTGATCTGCTGAGCAAGATTATACCGCTCAACCACTACGCCCTGCTTTTTCAACGCCAGAACAGCATCATTCAATTTGACAAGAACGGGGTCAATCCCTGGCCCGCAGACTCCTGACGAGCAGCACATAGGTGGGTCATAGAATTCAACTTTCATTTCGATTCTCTCCTTTCGTTTAAATTCTTCGCTTTATGAAAAACAACTCGATTGAACGCCTGACGGAGTCTCTCGATTTCCAAACGTTAGTTCCTGACAGTCGGTCCCGTCAGAGCAAAGAAGGATCTCAAGGGCTTTATAGACCTCCTCATATCGCTTGCCCAGTTGGGTTCTCAAGCGCATCTGCCTCTCCTTGTAAGTGAGATGGTTCTCCCGAAAGCCAAGGTTTTCCCGCTCCAGCATAGCATCTGTTTGCAACTGGACCTCGAAGACCTGATGGTTCCGTTGAATCGCAATCTTATACGCCTCAAATCCGCTCTTCTTCTTCCTCGGTCCGATGTAATCTTTTGTCTCCAGGAGTTCATGGAGGGGTAGTGCCTGAAACCATTGAATCGTTTTCTGTAATGCCGTCAAGTCCTTTGCAATAACTTTTATTCCGTAAACATCTTTTATAACCTGACTGTACTGATTCAATACCTTATCCCGTCTGAACATCTTATCAATATCGAAGAGGATATCAGCCACCTTGTAGGCGAGGTTTGACGGCGTTTTGATTCGAGTAGAAATCAAATGAATTCCAGAAGGATTTTCCCTTTCCACAACCCCTTTGACGAAGGAAGCAATGCTCAATGTTTTTTCACCGCACCAGCATAAGGGTGCGTGGAGGAAGGAGCGATGCGAATCTCCTTCCTCATTTAGGTCTCTGAAACTTCCTGGAAGTCTCGTCTGGGATTTTTGAATTCCCCCATGCTCTTTGTGGATACACCTTCCCCAGACCTCCGAAAAGAGAGAAACCCTGCACCCTAACATCCCGTCGGCCAGATCCTGGGTGAAATTGTAAAGCCCCCTCTCACCGGCCTCAATGGCGGCACAAAAGACTTCCCGCACATGACAGACATCTTCTTTTTCAATTTGAAACCCCTCATTGCGATGTATGCTGTTTCTCATTGCTTCCAAAATCTGGGTGAGCTTTGGATCCTGGACCACTTTTTCTAAGGACGATTTGAAAAATGTTCTTTTCATCTCTGATATCGGTCTCCTTTCGATCTGAAGAATTTGGATTTTTATACCAAAACTCTGAGAATTTTCTTCTAACTTTTTAAAGATGAATCCCTCAAAAACTTCCCCTCCCTTGGCGGGAGGGGATTGAGGGGAGGGGGATTAAAATCTTTTTCTCCACCCCCACCTTAATCCTCCCCCATCGAAGGGGGAGAAAGTTCAATGGGTAAATTTCAAATATTTTTGGTTAAATCTAAATCCCTATATATTTTTCAAACCGCTCTAAATGAGTCTCCAGCGTTTGGACTTCCCGGTAGATGTTTTTGGCCTCCTTGATTAAATCCTTACCTTCCGTCAATTTCGTCAAGCGGCGGGAAAAACCTCCAATGGCTGAAATCCTGTTACGAAAGGCATAGCTCGTTTCTTTAACCATTGTTTCCTTTCTTCTGAAAGATTCAATCAGTTGTTTGGTTAACTCAGCTTTGCCTACGGCCTCTCCGATTAACTCTCCCACCACTTTTAAATACTCGATATCTTCGGCTGATGTGATCGAGGCAGGTCTTGATGAGATAATCCCGGTTCATGCACCAGCTAACCAAGCGCGCAATTTCGATAAGATCCTCGTAACGTTTGGCAGGAATCTTTTCTTTTGCGAATCTAATGGAGCGTATTTTTGCCATGGTTAAAACCTATGCCAAAAACTTCCAGGACGTCTGTAAGTATATCATTCACAATAATGCCACTGCCTTATTATTCCTGCCTGTCCCTGCGCGTCCGGTAGGCGGGGGCAAACAGGTATGCTGGGGATGGTATATATAGAAAGTATTACCTCCTTCATTGAGGCCGGGGCCAAAGCCAGCCCTTTCTAACGGGGTTTCAATAACATTTTTGTATCTGCATAAACAGTTATAAAAATTGAAAATTTTTATGGCCTCTTCTCCAACAACTTTCCTTAGACGCTCTGATCCTATTCTACCGTCTTTAAGCAATTTGATGAGTCAAAGGGATTCTCTATAAAATCGCAACAACCAGGATCATTTTGCCATTCTCCATCAACCAGAAATCGGTATCCATATTGGCCTGGTTTGAGATTCAGCAAAATCTTCCACATCCCATTCTTGTCCCGCTTCAAGGGGTGTGAAGAGAGATCCCATTGGTTAAAATCTCCGGATAAAAACACACTTTGCGCAGAGGGAGCTAATAAACTGAACTCGGTTTTCTTTGCCTTCTGCTTCTTATTTGATACCTTTGCCATACTCGATCACCTCCTCCTTGAGAGAATATATTTCTGTCATGCTGAAATTTTTTCAGCATCTCGATTTGTCCAGTAAGTGCGATCCTGAAATCATTAGATCCTGAACTTGATTCAGGGCAAGGATGACAATTACGGGTTATGGTCCCACTTGCCTTCTTTTCCGAGGTTACGTTCCTTTGGATCTTCTGCGATTGCTACTGCCGGACTTAGAGGAGCGATCGCTTCCTCTTCGACTGCAAAATACTTCTTCCGGAATTTGAGAGCTACATTCACTAAACTGATAAGCACCGGAACCTCAACCAGTGGCCCAATGACAGCGGCAAACGCCTGACCTGAGTTAATTCCAAAGACGGCAACGGCCACAGCAATGGCCAACTCGAAATTGTTGGAAGCAGCAGTAAATGAAAGTGTTGCACTCTGCGGATAATTGGCCCCCACCTTCTTGCTCATATAAAACGAGACCAGAAACATAAGCACGAAGTAGATGAGCAAGGGAACGGCTACCCGGACAACATCCAGAGGAATCTTCACGATGAATTCACCCTTGAGGGAGAACATAACCAGGATCGTGAAAAGCAGAGCGATCAGAGTAATGGGGCTGATTTTGGGGATGAATTTCTGTTCATACCACTCTTTACCTTTCGTCTTTAGGCCGATGAACCGGGAGAGAATCCCCGCAATAAAGGGAATCCCGAGGTAGATAAAAACACTCTCAGCAATCTGGCCAATCGTGATATTGACCACCACCCCTTTAAGTCCGAGAAGTGGAGGAAGAATCGTAACAAAAATGTAGGCATAGATGGAATAAAAGATAACCTGGAAGACGGAGTTAAATGCCACCAGGCCTGCGCAGTACTCCGTATCTCCCTTGGCCAAATCATTCCATACGATGACCATGGCGATGCACCGGGCCAGACCAATCATGATGAGTCCAACCATGTATTCGGGATATCCCCGCAGAAAAATGATGGCCAGAATGAACATGAGAATCGGACCAACAACCCAGTTCTGGATCAAGGAAAGACTAAGGACTTTATAGTTCCGGAAGACCTCTCCCATTTCTTCGTATTTCACTTTAGCCAGGGGAGGGTACATCATCAGAATGAGTCCGATGGCAATAGGGATGTTGGTCGTACCCACCTGAAACTTATTCCAGAAATCCACAATGCTCGGGAAGAGGTATCCCCAACCCACTCCCACGAACATCGCAAGGAAGATCCATAACGTCAGAAACCGATCTAAAAAAGAGAGTTTTTTAATCACCTGTTCCCCAGCCATTTACTATATCCTCCTTATTCTATTTACCCCGTTAGAAATAATGGCTCGCCCGTCGAGAGCCTCTGGGTCGTAACGACTGGAATTTCTAACGGGGTTTATTCCCATTATGAGAGAGGGGCATGCTTCGCTCTCGCAGGGTGACCCTTTGACCAACGAGCAGCCTTAAATTTCATCATGGCTTTGCAGCCCCCCTGCTTTTTCAGTTCCAAGAGTTTCTCCCTGTCCATGCGGAATTGGGGGAGATGAGAAAATTGCCCTCTCAAAAAATCGAGCTGAGCCCTGTGGACGTTATCAACTGGTTCCTTCAGCCAATAGTGCATCCATACCCCTGCCCGTCTGCTGTTCGTCAAGCCAGAGTGCTTCAGGTAGGCAAGATGTCTTGATACCTTGGACTGGGGTTCGTCCAGGACAAACATCAGGTCGCAAACGCAAAGATCACCTTGGGTGAGTAGCATCATGATCCTAAGCCTCGTCTCATCGGAAAGGGCCTTGAAAAATTGAGCCAATTGTTCCATGTTGTGCTCCTTATATTCTTATATTCGTTTATAGAGATATATACATCGAACGGTTTTAATTGTCAAGAGAAATATTTTAGACACAGCCCCAAAAATCGAAGCCATCACAATAACCGTCTCAATTCCTTCAAAAAAAATCCCCCTTCATCCCCCTTTACTAAAGGGGGAAAGAGAGGGATTTTACGCTATGCACCATGCTCTTTGCGCTATGCGATTTCAGACCGTTCTGATTTCCTGCCGCATAAAGACGAGATAGCAAATTCCAAAGCAGAGAAAGGTGATGGCCACCAGGGAAACCAGATGCGGGGTCACGATGAAGAGGCTCTGCAGAAGCGGAAGTGGACTCTGGAAACGGCTCAAAGAAAGTCTCTCCAAAGGCCCCATTAAAACCAAAGCCTGGGTGGTCTTCCTCATTGGATCGAGGATGGTGGTAGTGGCGTCGCTATAAAGGGTCATGGGAGAAAGGAGGGAGATCGTCCTCTGGACCTGTTCATGTTTGACCACCAAAGTGGGATCCATCCCGGCGCCGCTTTGACCGATCGGAGCCATTGCATCAGCCAGAAAACCTGCCCCCAAGCTAATAAAGAAAGAGAAAAATATCCACACGGCTAAAGAGGCGAGAGCAGAGGTAGCGGTGCTCCGAAAGATCACGGAAAACAGGATCGATATCCCCAGCCAGAAAGAGATATAAAGGATGCTGGCGATGAGGTAGATAGCAAGACGCAAGACCTCTTCCGAACCTGGCACGACTCCGATCAATCGAATGCCAAGGCCCGAGATGATGAGGACAATGGCCACCAACACAATGGCGATGACGGCCGCACCGGCTAAAAATTTTGCATTGATCACCGCATCCCGATAAATGGGCTGCGAGAGCAGTTTGCTCAAGGTCCTTGAAACCCGTTCTCGATTGATGGAATCGAAACCCAGGAAGATACCGATCAGAGGGCCAAAAAAACCAATGAACTGAACAAAGGAGAAGAGTTTTCCTGTCGAGGTAAAAAGCCATAAAAAGAGGAAGGTGGGTTTTGCCATTCCCTTCGATTCCTCCTGAATGCCCATGCCCACCATCGAAGCAATGATCACTCCGACCATCACGATCAACGCTGAAATCAGGAGAAACCGGATGCTGCTGAAATGGTCCTCCATCTCTTTTCTAAATATGGTGAAAATTCCGCGCAATTTAGGCCTCCTTAAAATACTTCATATAGATTTCTTCAAGGGTGTAATGTTCCTTATCGACGCCTAACTTCTTCTTGGCTAATTCTTCAATGGGGCCCATGGCCACCAGATCCCCTTTGATCATGATTCCCACCCGATCGCATATCCTCTGAACCTGATCCAGAAGGTGTGAGGAGAGAAAAATGGTAATATTTTTTTCTCGGCTGAGAGAGTGAATGAGGTCAAGCATCCGATTTGTCCCATCGGGATCCAGACCGATCGTGGGTTCATCAAGGAAGATGAGTTGGGGTTCTTTGATCAGAACCTCCGCAATCCCAAGGCGCTGTCTCATCCCCTTTGAATAAGTCCCAACCTTCTTCCCCACCTCTTCTAAAAGATCGACCACTTTAAGCGATTCGTCAATCCTCCCGGAAGATATCTTATCGGGGATTCGGTTCAGCCTGGCGATATATTGAAGATTTTGTCTGGCATCCATATCATCATAAAAACCGACATTCTCAGGCAGATATCCAATCTTTTCCTTCACGTGGAAAGGGTCCCGTGTTGGATCGAATCCAATGACTCTGACTTTTCCTGAAGTGGGTTCGGTGAGTCCCAGGAACATGAGCAGCGTGGTGGTCTTCCCTGCCCCATTCGGGCCAAGGAATCCAAACACCTCTCCCTCACGAATTTGGAGATTGAGGTTTTTCACCGCTATCTGATGACCATATTTTTTGGTCAGTCCTTCCGCTTCAATGATGGCCTGGTTTTCCACTTTAACGCCTCCCCAACCAGATGAATAAGGCGCTCAATCCAGCAATGACGAAGATGATAATTCCGATTCCAATCCAACCCCATGCGGTCGAAGCCTTTACCGTTACTCTGAATTCAATGGTCTTGTCCGATTTTTCTCCATTTACCATGACGCCTACGGAATAATCTCCGACCAGAGCTTGTTGAGCGGGCTTGATCGTCACCTCCACCTGTTTCAAGGCATTGGGCTCCAAGGCATCAATCTTTTCAGGTTTGAAAGTCACTTCCCAATTTTCAGGTTTAAAGGAAGAAAAGTTAATATTTCGGTTGACAGCAGAACCCATATTTTTCACAAAGAGGGAAAGGTTGGCGGGTTTTCCTGGTATGGCCTCCAAGGAGAGGATCCCAGAAGGCGTTCCCGCATCGAGTTTATAAATCCCTGTAAGCATCACCATCAATTTTACTTCCGCTTTCTTATCGCCTGAACTAATCCTCACCAGGATGGGATATTCTCCAGACAGAGCATCTTTTGTGGGGGTGACTTCCACTGCCACGGTTTGGCTCTGTGCTCCCTTGATACGGAGGCTGGAGATCTGTTTTGCCTCATAAGCAGGTTTGAAGTTGATCTCCCATTTCTCCGGTCCCATGGCGGCAAGGTTCAGGGTGCGATCACTCTCACTCTTATTCGCCACTTCAATGGAAAATTCGAAACGGGCATCTGTCTGACCTCTTAATACCGGATAAGAGGTAGTGATCTGGATATCATCCGCTCCAGTCATTCGCTCCTGAACATTTACGGTCAATTTGTGGGTGGAGCTAAATTTCCCATCATCGGTCTGAGCGTCAAATTGGAAAACATACGTCCCCACCCCTACCGTCTTATCGGGTTCCAAGTTCAGGGCCAGATTTTTTGTCTTCCCATTGGGGACATACATTCCGGTGATCAGATAACTGGCTCCTTTCAACCCTGCCTTCCATCCCTTTGGAATGGTCGAGATCTTCACATCGATCGTCTCATCCGTTCGTCCCTTGTTGTCCAACACCAAATCCATCCTTACCGCCTCTCCCTTTGAGACGATTACCCCAGAAAATTCCGGATAAACAGCGATGCCGCGCTCCGGCCTAAGGTCCTTCTTCTCCTCCTGTGCAACGAGTAAAGATGGAAGGGTGAGAAAACAAATCAGAGAAACTAAAAAAATAGATAAAGATGTTCGGCCTTGATTCACTCGCACCATATGTCTCCCTCCTCAAAATGTCTCTTGTTTATATATTCCAATTCTTCAGGCTTGGTATGCCAACAAACCCGGTAGGAATTTTTTGCCTGAAATTTAACCCTTCAATCCACTGCTGTCAACTTAAATTTTTGGGACGAAATATTTCAGATTTCTGAAAAAGTCCAGAAATCTCTGATTACACCGATTATGAGCCGATTACACAGATTAGAAGGAATTGAAACTAAAGAAAAATCTGTGGAATCATTTTTTATAATCTGCGTAATCAGAGAGCGAAAATTATTTTTTCAGGGCTCTCATCTGGTTCTGTGAAATCAAAAACTTCCACCCGCTCCCGAAAAGAATGAAAGGATGGGTAAGAGCAGGTCACAAGGATCGCCCTTACCCATGATACTTTACTTAGGGATGTTTTGTTTTCCCTGTGAAATGGCATCCACCGCAGTCCATCATGGTACGGCTGTTCTCAAGCTCGCCTCCCTTATCGTGACAGCTTCTGCATGTATTGACCTGGGAAGAGAGAACATGAACGGGTTTAAAGCCAACATCAGCATTTTTATTAAGCAACTCCACTGCATATTTTGCCGTAGAGGCTGTGACCCATCCGCATCTCTCATCTCTCTCTTTTGAATAGGACTTGAATCCTGTAGCCTTACACCACTTCGTCACGGAAACGTGGCAGAGAGGCGATTTAGAAACCGATCCCTTTATTTCGTACTTCGGATTCTTCGGTCTGTAATTGGGGAGGGCCGTCTGCTCGTACCAGTTGAAGAGTTCACGGATCATGTCAAAAGCCTCTCCCCTCGTTTTCCTGTCCACGGCTCCTGTGACCAGGAACATCGCTGCAGCAGAGCCATTTAACGCTCCGCACAAGGATGATATACCAGCCACACCTCCCTCTCCGAAGATAAACATTTCTGTTGGAATTAAAATATAGGGGTAACCTATCTCCTTCTTAAGTTCCCCGATAATTCCCTCAAAGGCACCATAACTACAGCCCCCTTTGTAGTAACCAGGGTAAGCCCGCTCAGCGACAGCAACAGGGTCCAGTTTCTTGTAAGTCCATGGGACTTCAGGAATTTTCTCTTGCTCTTTTGCGGCATAGATACTTTTTGCAAATAACGGGGTTAGGGCGGCTCCTCCCGCAGCCGCTGCAAACATTTTCAATACATCTCTCCGTGCTCTGTTCATATCTTTCTCCTCCTTGGTTAATTTTTTAGTGGGTTTTAATAATCATCTTATCCTTTTGTTATTTAGGCGGTGCCCTTCTTCTCATACTTTTAATGGACGAAAAATGATTACTTTTTGTGCCTCTCATTTTCCCCTCCAACTTTTTCCCCTATATTCAGATTTCCTTTCTTTGGTGGCATCGTAAAAAGTCGTCATTCCCGTGAAAACGGGAATCCAGAGAATTCTAAATACCTGAAAAGGCTGGATTCCCCGCATCAAGTGCGGGGCAGGCCTGCTGGAGTTTACCCCTGCGAAGGCAGGGGCAGGAATGACAGAAAATAGCCTTTTTAGACTTTTTACGAGATCAACACATCTCGAAAGCCAGATCATCAAGAATTCTCTACAGTTCCTGAATGATCTTCTGGATTACAATCTGCTTATTATTGGTTTCGATGGTCTTCATCCCGAAAGTTCCTGAAATCTTCCAACTTCCGATGAAGGGAAGTCAATCCGTTCATATTCAGCTGAAAGGAGTTGACCGATCTCCTTGGCAGAGGGAATGTTCAATACCTTTTTGGCGATTTGCTTCCATCGGTTGTATTCAATTGATCGGACAATTTTCTTTGCTTCAAGCAAGGAACCAGGATTCATGCTTAAATCTCCAAGCCCCAATCCTAAAAGAAGAGGGATATATTGAGAATTTCCTGCCATTTCGCCGCATAGCGTGACTGGCTTATTAGCTTTCTTGGCCACTTCGGTTACAGTCTGAATCAGTCGAAGAACTGCCGGATTGAGAGGTTGATAGAGAGAATTCACAAGATCATTATCACGATCTACAGCCAGGGTATATTGGATTAAATCGTTTGTTCCGATACTTAGAAAATCCAGTTCTTTGACGAGTTGGTCAACAATAATCGCCACCGAAGGGACCTCGATCATAATTCCGAAAGGAATTCTTTCATCAAAGGGAATCCCTTCTTTCTGAAGCTCCATTTTAGTTAACTCGAATAAGTCCCGGACCTGTCGGATCTCCTCAATGCTTGAAATCATCGGGAAAAGAATCTTGAGGTGGCCATAGGCGCTTGCCCTTAAGATAGCCCGAAGTTGCTCTTTGAAGAGATAGTTCTCCCTCAAGAAAACCCTTATCGAACGATAACCCAAAAAAGGATTTTTTTCTTTTTGACTTCTTCCATTCTCGAAAAATTTGTCACCTCCAAAATCGAGGGTCTGAATCGTGACCTCCCTGCCTCCGGCCTGAGTTACTACTTTCTGGTAAAGGGCAAACTGTTCATCCTCCGAAAGAAATCGCCTCCACACAAGAAAGGGTAATTCCGTCCGGAAGAGTCCTATGCCATGAGCTCCAAAATGTAAGGCATATTCCAGATCGACCAGACTTCCGATATTGGCCCATAAACGAATTTCGTGACCATCCATTGTCTCTGAAGGGAGGGGAATTATTTTTTTAAGTTCTGAGCGGTAGATTTCTCGTTTCTTTTGTAGGTCGTGGTAATTTTGGATCACCTCCTCAGGCGGGTTAATGACGACCATGCCCATATCGCCATCCACCACGAGGAGGTCTCCTTTCTTGACTTTCGAAACCAATCCTTCAAGGCCAACGACCGCCGGGGTTCCGAAAGAGCGGGCCAGAATTGCGGCATGGGACTCTTTGCCTCCTGACTCTGTGGCAAAGGCAAGGACAAAGGTAAAGATATTTCTTGCGACGGTGAACCTTTTACCAAGGAACTTAATTTCGAGCG